>ERZ773010.206-NODE-206-length-44957-cov-9.747250_pt1 | contig 44957 bp, 62 predicted proteins | sample MGYA00580842_ERZ773010 | MGnify/ENA primary metagenome ERZ773010 (study PRJEB29015, sample SAMEA2737982) | human oral metagenome | biome: human oral; feature: human-associated habitat; material: dental | place: China | collected 2107 ... | reverse complement strand
TGTATCACAACACCACCAAACCATTAGTGGATTACTACCAAGCAGAAGCCAAAGCGGGCAACACCCAATATTTCCGCTTAGACGGCACCCAAAAAGTGGAAGATGTCAGCAAAGCATTAGACAAAATCTTGGCGTAATTCCCCATAACAACAAAAAAGCCATTCTATTTCAGAATGGCTTTTTTATATTCCGATTAACTCGGGATTAACGGTTTATTACCATTGGTAAAGCGCACCGGCACCCACACCGTAGTTACCACGGCTGTTAGTAGAAACGCTGGCTTTAAACACCCAATTTTCATTAGGGGTAACACCGGACACACCAAGAGAAACCGCAGATTGACCACCATAGAAACCGGTACCCACGCCCACACCAATTGCACCGGCTTTCGTGGATTGAGGAACGGAAGCATGAGAAATTGCACTCGCAACACCACCTCTTAAGTCTTTATTTAAAAGATTTACATTGCCACGCAATTCATTGATCGCATTGCTATGGGCATTTAATCGATTGGTATTGGCGCTGATATTATCCGCATTGGTTTTAATATCTTTCTTATTCGTATCAATGGCTTTCGCATTAGTTTCGATAGCTTTCACATTGGCTTCAATAGCGGTTTTATTTTTTCCAATCTCAGTCTTATTGTTATCAATAGCTGTCTTATTGGCTTCAATAGCAGTTTTATTTTTTCCAATCTCAGTCTTATTGTTATCAATAGCTGTCTTATTAGCTTCAATAGCAGTTTTATTTTTTCCAATCTCAGTCTTGTTGGTTTCAATAGCTGTCTTATTAGTTTCAATAGCTGTCTTGTTAGTTTCAATAGCTGTCGTATTGGCATCAACCTTTGTACCTAAAGACTTAAGCTGAGCAACGTTCACGGCATCAGTGTCTTTTGTACCTGCGGCAACGCTGGTAATTTGACGAGTGATATTCTTGTCAACATCACCAACAGAAACTGCCCCTTTCGTTGCTTGCCAAGTTGCATCGGTTTTGCCTCCGGTTGATGGATCATAACCTTGAACACCACTATTTACGGTTGTTTTAGAATGTGCCCCTAAGGCTACAGATTCTTGAATGCTTGCCCCTGCCTGATAGCCGATTGAAACGGAACTTGGACCTGTCGCACCGGCATCTGCATCTGTTGCTAAACCAATACCTACAGCTCCAGTATCTGTAGCCTTAGCATTTGAACCAACCGCAGTAGAATGAGCCCCAGACGCTTTAGCGTTCACCCCAACCGCAGTTGTAGCAGTCCCTGTCGCACTAGCCTGATTACCTAATGCAGAATTATAGGCGCCTATAGCTTTTGAACCATAACCTAGTGCAGTAGCGCCTCGGTCTGAGGCTGTAGTATCAGCACCTACTGCTGTTGCTCCACCAATATTAGTGTCAGCGTTTCCATCATTAGCCTTAGCATTACTACCAACAGCGATATCTTTTGAAAGACCTGTTTTAGCATCTTCAGCACCAGTACTAGCACTAATAAAATTATCTGCTGCATTAGCAAGCGTAGAAACACCCAATGCAGAAAGAAGCACAACAGCTACCGTAGATAATTTCATGCTTGTATTTTTGTATAAATTATTGACATTTTTCATAATAGGCACCCTAAAATAAAAATACATTGTTTACCATCACAAGTGATGAAGAATACAGCCCTGTATTCTACTTAGGACTTTAGCACAAAAAACAAACATCATCACTCCATTTGATTCATTTATGCTTATTAAGTATTTAGCTCCAAGGCATTATAAATATAAATTATTAAATAAAGACACAATGGATAACCTCTCAATCTATGATGCGCACATCTCCCGATTCACCTCTTAAATCGAAGATACAAGACGCAAATAAAAAACGATGAGGAAAATGACCGCACTTTTAAAGACGAAACGATGATTCAAGCATCCTCGCTTGGATCACATAAGCACAAGCGTGGACGCTTGCGCTATCTTGAGGGAAAAGTGCGGTAGATTTTGAACGTGTTTTTGAAGTTGAAAAACGTTTGAAAAAATGACCGCGCTTTTAAAAATGAAACGATGGTTCAAATGTCCTCGCTTGGACCAAATAAGCACAAGCGTGGACGCTTGCGCTATCTTGGGGGTTAATTATCTAAATTACATAATACAATAACAACCCAAAGAGTTGCAGGAACTATCATCCCAAGAGAAATAAAATCATGCAAAGAAAACCCATTCGGAGAATTTACATAGGTCCAAAAATAACTAAAGACAACAGAAAACATAGCAAGTGCAAGCCAGAAACCAATGTTAAACTCAAGTTTTTTACTTAAATAATAAATAATATAGATATAAAAAGAGCTAATTATTGCTATAAGTTGGCTTATTGAAAGAGGAATTTCAATAGCGAAATCAGAGTAAAAATACCATACATTAAAGCTTGCAAAAACAATTCCAAAAATTGAAGAAAAACAGTATACAATAGATTGTATACAGTTCAAATTCTGTTTATGTTGTAAGCGCGCAAATTTATTAGCATAGCTTTGCGAAATTATTTGCATAAATATAAACGTAGTTATTATGCAAATAAAAACACAATTATTACAAATAACGCTCCGTAATTTTTAGCTGTAAACTCAACCTATTTACCCTCAGAATTTACCCACCATTGCCAAACGGATAAAACAAAAACGGCTGAGTATAAAACCCAGCCGTCTTGTTGTCTGCCTGTTCGGCAGTGAATGGAAAATAAACGACCATTTTCTAAGCTACTTATTCAGTAGTGAATCGTTAAATTAAACGCCTATTTTCTAAGCTGCCTGTTCGGCAGTAATGTTTTAACGCACAGCCTTTCGGCTGAATAAAACCGTCAGATTGCTCTGACGGTTTGAATCTTACCTTTTTAATTAATAACGGTCAACCCATTTCTTGCCGTCATCTTTGTATGCAATCTCATCAACTAACAAGCCGTCGGCGTTTAGACTGTAGATGGTACCAATTTTGATTGTTGTACCGTAAAAACACTGTCTGCGTGCCGCTTCAATTTTTGCACCATTAAGAGTTGTTGCATTAAGTGGTTCTGCCGATGCAAAAGCGTTGCGGTTATTGGTTTCGGTGTAATAGTAAGTAGTCATAATTTTATCTCCTGCCGCTGTGAATCTGATTGTAAGCTTTGGTGCGGCGTCCCTCTTGCTTACGGGGTCTATATTATATTGTACAATATAAGATTGCAAGCACTTTTTTTAAATTTTTTAACTTTTTTTTAGAAATCACCACTTACAAGCCGTCTAAACATCTCAGCCCGAGAAACCCCTGCCTCTTTGCACAAAGCCTCAAATTTATCAGCAATCTCGGGCCGTACTGTAAACTTGATCTGTTTGTAGTTGGCTTTGTTGTAATCGTTAGAATTTTTGCTAATGATGTTTTTAGTGCTGTCGGGTAACTTTTGATAGCTCATTTTGACTCCTTTTTATCTTGCATCATCTCTAACCAAGTCCACGCGATACAACGCTCGAAATCGGCAAAAACAGGGATATAACCAAAGTCCTCAGGGATAACGTTGTCAGTTAATAGCTGTGCCGCACAAAACGGTACCTCGGGGGCATCGCCCACACCGCCAACCCAAGCCCACGCCACCTTTTTGCGGCGTGAATGATTGCAGACAACGAAGCGCACCAGGTCTGTTTGCTTAAAGTCGTCGCTTAATCGACTGATGACAAACTCAATCATCTTACTGCTGTGTTGCTCACACCGGCAAGAGTAGTGTGTGTCCATGATGCCACGCAACTCTCCCTTAATCATATCCTCGACCCACGGTCTTAAAAGTGCGGTCGTATCTGCGGAGATTTCCGAGCGTGGGCTTTTGCGCATGTGTCCGGTGGTTGTCGTGACGTGGTAGATGTATTTTTCTGCCATTTTTACTCCTTAAAAACCGCCCGAAGGCGGCAACTAACTTAGAAGCTAACTTAGAAGCTAACCGATTAGCATAGGCAATCGGCTAATGCGTCTGGATCTTTGCAAATTACACCGTTATTGTTTTCGTAAATCGGCGTGTCGTGATCCCATATTAATAAACGATTCTTGTCGGCCCAAAATTGAAAGGTCTTATCCACTGTTTTAGTGCCGGGAATATCGCCATAATTGATGTGACTAATCATCTCTTTGTCATCCGGATCGCAATCAAACTCCCATACCTTGTGCTCAATACGTAAATAATTAAAATCGATACCGGTTTGCGCTTTTAGCTTTGCTTTGACCTCGTGGAGGCGTTTTAATGTTACCGGCTGGCTCATGTCTAATGCTGCGCATTTTGTCACGCCGTCAACTGTAACGTGGATTGCGCGATGTCTTCCGTCTGGGTATGTACCGCTGATTGTTCTGTATTCTTCTTTATACATTTTCTTGCTCCATTTCTTGGAATGGCCCACCTTTCGGTGGGCTTGTTATTATTTGAATAGCGCTTCTACTTTTTTTACATCGGCGGTAAATGCTCTTGTGCATGTACCTTTCACATTTTTGGAGATTAGGCTATTTGAGGCAATATCAAAATATAACTGCCAGTTGCGGTCACCGGCAAAAGAGCGGTCTTTACTATTGAGGTTGATATAGATTCTTTTGCCGTTCCAGTCGTTTGCATAACCATTGATACCGGCATTTTTTAACATATCGTTGATTTGTTGAGTTGTCATTTTTATATCTCCTACCGCTGTGAATCTGATTGTAAGCTTTGGTGCGGCGTCCCTCTTGCTTACGGGGTCTATATTATATTGTACAATATAATAATGCAAGCACTTTTTTGAAAATTTTTAAAAATAATTTAAAAGCCCCTTAAACTATGTTTAAAGGGCTATTGAATTATCTCTCCGACATTAATGTCGGAGACATCATTTGTTGACAACAACGAACTTGCCACCTTTGATCTCTAACTTACTCAATGCGCTAGACTCATTCGAAATCCTTACGTATTTTGCTTGCTCAGGCACTTTGTCGTATGTTTGAGATATCATAGTACCAAGAGGTTTTTTATCGGCATCGTAATAACAAGAGTATGATGTTGAGCCGTTAATCATACTCAAATAATCAAACCCCTGAACATCTACATAGTTTGTGATACTCCACCCGCGGTACGGGATGTCTTTACCGCTAACTCCGGTATAGATATCCGGGATTAGCTCATAACTTAATGCAACCTCTTGTTTGTTGATTTTAAAGATGTCATTAGGATTTACGTCATTAACTGTCTGAATTTTTGCAATGTCATCAGCCACTTTTGCAATATTGCCATCAGACTCAACGCCTTTGCTTTGCAATGCCTGGATAATTGCCGGCATAAACGGCTTGGATTTATCTACCTCGATGGTTCTTGTTTCGTTCGCGAACGGCTGGATTTTTGCTTTGTGCGCTATTTGATGAAGTAACCTTACTTTGATTTTCATCCGGTGCCGCCAGTTGTCTGTGTTATATTATGCTCAAGCTCAACAATGCCACCAAACGGGTATTTGATTTTTCCGTCCTCGGTTGTTACTTGTAAATCATAGTCAGCCGTACGCCACGTTGCTCCTCGCGTCTTGTCGTGCGAAAGTTTAATCGTAAGTACATTGCCGATAATGCTAATATCGCCCGTTTGGCTTGAGAGTTTGATGATGTCATGCTTTTTTGCTTTTATGTGTAAATCAAAGCGACAACCACTCCAATTTACCGGTTCTTCCGTTGTCGTTCCGCCGGCGCTTTTGAACACCTCGACGACCTCAATTTGATATTCGCAATCAGCATTGCGTTGCGCTTTTAAATTTAAGATCTCTTTGCTCATAACGCCTCATTTTTTATACATCGCAGAGAGTTGATTTGGGCTAAATCGCCAACCTTGGTCGCCACCTTTGATTGCGTTGAAACACCACTCGGAACAAAAGAATTTGCTCCGTTTTTGCTTGATGCCTAACACTATGCCAATAGCACCCCACCAGTCGTATTTATAGCCTTTGGTAGCGTTAAAATAAAACTTAACATCAGCCTCGGTTACGTCATTAAGTAGCACCAAATCCCACTTGTCTTTTTCGGTTAGATCAATCTCTTTGCAACGCACGCCTCCATCGCGTATTGATGAAGAATAACAGTCATAATGAATCTCATGCTCGTAATGATGGCCGGTAGTGTACTCAAGGCGCTCAACAGCAATCTCGCAGTGTGAATAAGGCCCTTTAGTTAGCTTGCGAGTAATCCAATCTGAAAATCGCGCTAAAAGTGCGGTCGGATGCCATCCTGTTTTTTTGCCCTTATATAGGGCAAGGTACACTTTATCCATTGTTGTAAGCCTCCATCAAGTTATTCATTTGTTTGATGATGTCGTCAGAAGTTGCCTGCATTTGCTCAAGCGTTAAACCTGGTGCTTTGAGCTCATATTTACGCATGCGTTGGTTTGCTAATTCGACTTGCAGTTTTTCGAGCCCGGCCGCTTGCGTCAAAATAAGATTTGTCGCTGTTTTATTATCCAGCCCGGCACGTTGAGCAAAATCCGTGATATAACGGCTACATTCGCCTTGATAATTTGAGGATTTGTACGCTTCTGCCGCCGCTTGGCGCTCACGATACTCACTTTCAAAGCGTGTCCATGTGCTATATATCATGGCCGCATGAGAATCAATATTTGCAATAAGTTGATTCTGAGTTTCTGCCAAAAGTGCGGTTTGTTTTTCGGGTGAAATCACCCACGCTTTTCCGTCCCATTCGTGCGCCGCCGATGGGCGGAACGGGCGGGCATGAAACGTGCCGTCTTTAAATTTGATGTCGTCTGAATTGAGCGTTAAATAATGCGCATATTGCGTGTCTGTCAACTCAATAAGCGTTGATTTGTCGATGTTATAAAGCGCGATAAAATCGCTATCAATCAGTTCAAAATGCCCGTCTTTATCAATGATGTTTAGCAAATACATATTTAATAGCCCTCTACTTTAATGATTAAATCTACGGGTTCATCTTGACTGCCCGTCCAACGCGCTGCTCGAATTGTGACTTTATCTTTGATTTGCTCTTGTATATCTTCAGCCCAACCTAAAATCCATTCCGTTGCTTCGCTTGCATATTGGGCGCCAGATTTTGTCTTGTTTAAAAACACAGTGACGTAATCCACTTTATTCGGCATAGCTGACCATAATTGCACCGGGATGTGTAACGAGTTGTCGTTTGTTTCTGCTCCAAACCATGTCGGCGAAAAATTACGAAAGGCAATAATTTGTTCAATTTTTCCGTTTGGGTAAACTGTCATAGTCCCTTCGGTTTGAATATTAATTGTTTCTTCTCCGTCTTCATAAACGTAACTTGGCCCTTTTCTTACTCGGATTTTTATTTTCTTTTTATGTTGTTTTGTTTGTTGATACGTTTTGCGCACAACATTTTTAATCAACCCCGTCACGCTACTATTAAAATCAACAATGTCTGATGTTTTGTGCGTATGATTGCGGTCAGCTTTATCTTGCAACCCTTGCGCTAGACGCCCTGCGTCTAACTCGCCAATATTGACTACCTCACCGTGGGATTTAACCCAAAATTGTACGCCATCAAAGCTGTTTAGTGCTTTGATGCAAAGTTTTAAAACGAGTGATTTCGGTCTGGTTTCATCGCCGCCATAACTTTCTGTTGGCAATGTAAAATACGCTGGCTCACGATAGCCGCCACTTGATGCGATTTCGTCGTTTTTGTATCCGTTTTCTGTTGCGACTTGCCATTTTGTTTTATGACTATGTGATTTGATTTCGTCTTCTTGCGTTTGCCCCACTTGCAACCCATTAGCGGCATTGCGAATAAATCTATCCGCCGCTTTTGGCACCGCCGAAATTGAGCCGTATTTGCTAATTAAGTAACGATATAGCTCGGGATAACGTTGCTGTGTAACTTGTTTCTCAATGTCATCAAAATCAATCCAACCGCTTGGGATTGCATCTGTTGCAAAATATGCCGTCATCCCCACGTCACTACGGGTTAAATCCGGCAATACGTTTGAGTTACCCAACACTTTAAACAAATCTGGAAACGCGGATGCGTTAAACGTTGAGCCGTTGGCGCGTAAAAATCCGTTGGGATTTGTTACTGCAGTCGGAAACGAAACGATTGCACCAACGGGCAATCCTTTTTTCGCGGCTTCGCCGACGGCAAATTCGGATGCAAATTTGTCCTTGGCTGTACCGTCGGTTTTGTGTGAAATGGGCAAAATGCCCGCGGTGTTTTCTGTCGCCGCCTGGACCGTCCATTTTGATTCTGCCTTGTCGAATGCTTTTTTAACCGCGGCGGATGTTGCGACAGTGTCTGCGCTGTTACTATCTACCGCAGAGGATTTTTTACTATTTGGGATGTAGTTAGTGAGATTGCGAGTAAGCGCATCAATAAATGCTTTGATTAACTTAATCGCTTTTGGTGTAGCCGCCATCTCTTCTGAGTCGGAATCGTACCCGGAATAGAGTTGCACCTCGCCTTTTGCCGTTGTAGAAGCTTTTTTACGGTTGTCATCAATAATCTTAACAATCGCCTCATAGAGTTGAGTTTGCTTATTATCAACTGGGGTAAACCCTGCTTTGAGCAACACATAATGCGCTTCGGCTTGCACGTCGCGCACACGATCTTGCACGTCGTTCAGCCACGTGTCGGTTACGCGTGTGCCTTGCTCGCCGGTAGCAGGGTTGCCGGCATGAAAGCGTTTATCCGGGGAATCAATTTCGGGTAGTAAAGTTTTCATTTTTTTTGGTCTCTATTGATATGCAAAGTAACAGTATGTGTGAGCGGGTTTTAAATCGCGGAAGAACTCCTCAATAATTGGGTCGCCGAACTCAACCAAGTGATCGCCGGCAAAGGAACTACCCGCGCGGAAATACACAATATTGTCGTCACCGTTTAACACCGTCACCCGCCACATATAAATCAAGCTCTCACGCGGCTCATTGCGAAATTGCACCAAGTCACCGGGATTAGGCAGGTCATTTTGTAAAGGCGAAAACTCTTTAATTTGGATCTGATAACCGATACTTTCGGCAATGCGTGTGAAGTATGGAATGGACAACCCGCCAACGGCATTAAGTTGCACGATGACGCGTTTAACACGCTCTTGATAAGATTTGCTTAAATCCGTTTTAATCCCGCATACGCGCTCCCAGTCGGCTAACATTTGGTTTGATGTAGCGGGTTCAATAACATTTAAAATTTCCACCGCACTTTGTTGTAAGCGGTCAAATGCATTGCCGTCCACTTCGCATTGCGCAACAAAATGTTCGCCGTTGATGTTGTAGCTCACCGGCGGATAAAGCTGTTTTAGCGCGTTAGCATGTTGCATTAGGCCATCTCCGTTACGGTGATTTCGCCTAGGCGAAACCACTCAATTTTGTTGATAACGTCCGCTTTGCGGTTGGCATTCGGGGCAACAAAACGGCGGTCAACCACGCCGATTAAATCGCTCACCACCGCTTCACATTGCGACACAATTAAATCATCGCCCGGAATCAAACCGTTAAAATAATCAGTCAGCGCATTGCGAATAGCGGTTTTAATGTCATTAAATGACACTCCGCTGATTTTAACTTGGATGTTAAAATTAACTTTTGTCACATCCGGTTTAACAACTTTGCTTTCTTTTGCCGTCACTGGGCGTTCGTCATCAATATAAGCTTGTGCTCGACGCACCGTTTCGTCATTTGGCACATAATTATCTGCCGTGATAGCAATATCGACTGTGCCAAGTCCACGGCGGAGCGGGTAAACATACGCTTGTTCAACGCCGTCCACATCTAACGCCCAGTCTTTGTAATCATATCGATTGCCGCCTGCCGCAGGTCGGCGTATTTTATTGAGCAAACGCTCCAATAATGAGCTATCGCTTTCCGCGTTGGTCGCCCCCACCACGTCATTTAGTACAACATCTGTGCTTACGCCAACTGGCGCAGCCATAAACGATCCTTTTGTAGCAGTTTTAATGTTTTGCGCTGCACCTGTTGTAATGGAGCGCACCGCGACGACAACAGAACCAGCGGCGGAAATCACCGCACTTTCGGTTGTCTCATAAAAACGCCCATCTTCGGTTTTGATTTGCAACCCTGCGGCAATCACTGCATCAGGGTTGCCGCTCACGGTTGCACCTTTGCCGGCGGCGGATGTTGCATTACGGCGGCGTAAACCGCGCAAGCCTGCGTGCTTTTCAAGAAACTCCGTATCGGCGGTGTCAGGAAAGAATTGTTTAATCAGCCATTTCTGATGCGCATAAATCCCTTCTGCGCATGCCGCTAAACTACTGGCACGGGCGTAAGCGTCACTGTCTTCGGATATGTCGGCATTTGGATAATAAGTTTGATAATCGCGCAAGATACTGGCGCGGATTTCTTCTAGCGTGGGTACGATAAACACGATTTAAACACCTTTTAAATGACGTTTACGGGGTGTTTAAATGTGTATTGTTCGCCCCGGCTGTCGGTTACGGAAATAGAAAGAATCACTTTGCCGTTATGCGGTTGTTCGTGCGTTACAATGATTTCGCTTGCGCGCCCGTCATCAAGTAACGGTTGCAACGCCTCTTCGGCGTATTGTTGCGCTAACATGCCCACGCGGCTTAAATCTTTCTCACGTTGAATAGTATGGAGCAGAGAACCTACACGCCCATTTGCCCACCACGAGCCTAATGGCGTAGTCAGTCTGATATACACGGCATTTTGCAGTGTACTGATGTGTGAATTTGTATAGTCCCCGGTAAGCGGGCTGATTTCTCTGTCCATGCCGACAGAGTATGAAAAAGAGGGGAAAAAAAGGCGGTGATGGACTTCCTCACCGCCTTTCTTTTGGGATTATTGTGGTTGCCCGGTCGTGCCGCCGCTGTCGCCCAGGTGGGTGTGGCTAACAAGGGATTTATTACTTGCAACAACATCGCCGTCAGTGGTAATGCTACCGCCTGTTTGGTTCACATTCCCGGTAAACGACGCGCCGGAGCCGCCTTGAATTGCCATACCACCGTTGCCGTTGATTTGCCCTTGCGCGGTCAACACACGGTCGGTTTCAACTAATGGGCTACTAATTTCCACCTTGGTGGTAGCGGTTATTTTTAATATATCACAATCAATTTCGATTAATCGACCTTGTTTTAAAATAATCGTGCTCCCGCTTTCGTCATAAACGGCGGTTTCGCCCGATTTCAGGTTTTTAACCCGAAAAGATCCATTTTCGGTGGCAATCACAATAGAGTGGGTCGTTTCGCCACCCATGGGTAACACCACCACTTGCGTGCCGGCAGGTGGCACGGACGTTAAGCCGAATTGTTGCATCAACTCCACGTCTTGTAAGGTTTCGTCTGCTAACCCGGACACCTGCACCTTTTGAATATTGTCCGCACTTTTGACTAAATTCAATTTTCCGCGAAAGGCTTGGCGCACTGCACCCAAGGCGGCTTCCGTGTGTTGTCTTATTGCTTGTCCTAATCCTCGCATATTAATCCCCATCCAATACAATCAAATCGCCTTTTTTACCCTTCCGTTTGCGTGCCGCTTTCGATTTATTCACATACGCATCCGGCGTCCACACACCGTCTTGTTTTAAGCGCAGTTCCGTGGTCGTGCCGCCTTGTCGGCTCAAGCTGAAACGACGGCCCATCAAAAAGAAAATCGCGTCAATGTCATATTCTTCGCAGATGACATGTACACGTTGCCCCGGCGACCACAATACACCGTCTTGAGTTTTGTGGTCAGGCACGGTAATCGTCAAAGTAAAACTGTTTAAAATGCTGTCCGTAATGTACTTTTTCGCCCATTTTTTCAAGGCTTCCAAATTTTCCACGTCTGACACAATCACGGTTTTCGGCTTATAAGTCTCAATAGCGTCATCTTTAAATACCCATTTCAGATCGTTCTTGTTGTCGTCACCGCTGCGCCCGTGCCGTTGTGCTAAAAATGTAATTTCTGAAAAGCTTTGTGACACATCCGTGGTCAGGCTTGCATGTGTGAAATTGTTGCGTTTGCTGTTTTTTGCACAACACAACGTCGCCACAGGTGGCGTGGAGTAGTCTGCACCGCCGACAATCAGCGTACCGGCAGGGTCAAACCATGCGTGCAACCCAGCCGAATTGGCGCAATGGATCAGTGCATTCCAGGCGGTTTCACCGATGTCGATGTCCACCTTGTCTAATGTCGGGTTAGATTCCGCTCGCAATTCGACTTTTTTAATGCCTAGCGGCTCCACAATTTTTTTAATCGCATCTAACACCGTCAAGCCTTTGACATTAGTTATCGGTGCGGAGCAATCCACTAAAATAGACGCTTTATCGCGCCCATTTAAGCTAAAAGTGCGGTCTGTTTTTGAGATGGAATGTTGCGTAGTATCAACAATGCCCGTCAGTACCAATTCGCCGTTAATCAGCACTTTTGCAGTTTTGCCGGAATAATCCGCCAGCACGGTATTGTCTGACGGCACACCAATGCTGAAATTAAATGCGTCCGCAGGAATCAAGAAATCGCTGTCAATATCGTAGCTTTTCCAGTTTTTGTGCTGTTTGCCGTCAATCTCAACCACAATCTCATTGTTAAACGGGTAGCCGTTATTTTGCGTAGCCATTGAGTACCTCACCGCGTGCAATAAAGTTTGGGTAACGAATGTGCGGATTCAGGCGCAACAACTCTCCCGCACGGGTATAATCCCCGTAAAACGCGTGCGCCACCTGCTGAATCGTGCTATCAAATTCGACTGTACGAATAATTAAAGGCGGTTTACGGTTAATTGCCGCCAAGGCTAACTGCGTCAATTTGTGGCTTTGTTGACGCAGTTTTTCTGCTGTGTTGTAGGCTTGTGTATAAAGCCCCGTGTTCGGCATTTGCAATCGGCTTGCACCATTGCGTTTTTCCGCTTGCAATGACATCAACCCGAAATCATCTTTGGCATAACGCAATGTCATCGCTTGCTGTTCCTCCGCCACTAACGCCCGCAACGTGTTTAATGTCGCCAAAGCCTGCAAGCGCGATTCTGTAACAATGTAATCAATTTCGGACGGAACCAAGGAATCGTCCTCAATAAACTGCGTAGCGATTTTCAACACAGTCGCCGTCGCCAACAACTGCACGGCACAGAAAATTTCTTTTGTGTCCTGCGCAGTCAAAGATGAGGTTAATGATTTCAACTTGTTGGATTTGCTGTTTTTGCCATTGCTTAAATTTGGTGCGATCTCAAGCAGGCTTTTCACGGTGCGGGTGACTTCATCAAATTTCGCACGCACGGTTAAGTCATCACGGTTAGCAATAGCCGTTAAGCCGTCGCGAATCATGCCCGCCATCTCACGCAAGGCATTGCCACCTTGTTGTCTGAATGCGTCTTTTGATGATGGTGTATTGGCGGAAATAACGTGCTTTTTATTGTCCATGTCAAACATATCGCGCACCTGCTCAAAACAGCCGTAAAGCGCACCAAACGAGCCTAATAAACGTGATTTGACATTAGCGGCGAAAGAAATCCCCTCCATAAAGAATCCATACAGCTCTAATACATCATCTACCAAGTCTTCGAGTTTGGTTAATAGCTCATCAATCAAGCCAAGCACAGAAAAGTTAAACAGAAAGATCGGTTTTGCTGGCGTAGCCTCTTGAAAGCTAAGACTAACTGTCACATAGTCCACAAAATCCGCTTCGTGATGAAAATAAGCCGAGGTGCAAAGCATATTTTGCAAACGCCCCCGAATCGGATGCACCAACACCGCCGCACCTTGTTTTTCCAGGGCTGATAAAAAGCGTTTAAAATCGGTGTAATACCCCTCACCATAAAACACAGCTTGAAGTTGGATAGTGAGCGGATTTAAACCTAAATCTTCAATATCGCCGCCGTTTACGAATGGATACGCATGCGTAATGGTGGCGCGTTCTAAATTATCATCCACACTCAACACATCAAACCGTACGCCACGATAAGATGCCTGCTGAATCGGCATTGTCCAGCCTTTCATAGTTACCCCCGTTTAAGTTCGCGGTATTGGTTTTCGGACGTGCTTTCGGCAATTGTCCGCCCGTCTAAGTCAACGCGAATTTGATTTTGAATCGTGAAATTCTGACTTTCCACCGCTTGTTTCATACCTTCGCTAATCGTCGTGCCCAACTGCTGAAATTCGGCTTTATAGTCCGGCACTTGCACACGTCGGTCATATTCCTCCTGCGTTAATGTGCCACGCTTTAAGCGCTCATCAGCAATCTCTTTACGTTTTGCGGCGTCACCAAGTGCATAACCGCCACTTGCTAAAGACCAAACTGACTTCTCAGGCGCAGGGACGGGTGGAGCATATTGAAACACCGATTTGCTTGGATAGGCTGCTGCATAAAATTTCTGTTTTGCGTCTTTGTGTTGTGCGTCAAAGGCTTCCCGTTGTTCTTCTTGCTGTGCCATGTAAGGTGCATAATTTTCCGAGCCTTCCAACATTGCACCGAACACCAGCAACGGCAAACCGCCTCGCCCAAACTTCGCCAGTCGCCCCATTTTTGCCGTATTCGCCGCAGTTGCAACGCCACCTGCCGCACCGGTTATGCCTGCGCCCTTACCCAACACATCACCAACGCCAAGCCCTAAACCACCTTTCCCGCCCAATAATCGCAAAGACCCCGCTGCCGTAATGGCGGCTGCGCTTAACGCCGCGACTACTGTGCCGGCGGTCACAATCTTGCCGGTTAAATCGGGATAAGCTTTGGCATATTCTGCAATTTTCGCACTCACATCACCTAACGCATCATTAAAGCCCTTCATGCCTTCCATTTGAGCAAAATCCACGTTATTTTTCGCATCTTCCGTTTTGTAACTGTTAGTGTCTTTAATCACTGCATGAGAGATATCCACCGCGCCTTCGCTTTTATCTAAGCTTTCTTTAACCTCTTTTCCTAAATCTACGTTATTGCGGATACCTAATAACGCCATCAAGGCTTGCCGGTCAGAAATGATTTGTCCAATGGCTGTGCCTTCCACCAAGTTCGTCATTTCATTTAAGACTTGAGCTTGATCTTCTTTTTTCGCGCTTTTGAGTTTCTTTTGTAATTCGCGGTATTTGTCATCTTGACCGATAACCTGATCCATAATGCTCATAAAGGCTTCAATGGAGTTTTTACCTTTTTTCTTTTGCGCTTCCATCGAGGCGATAAAATCTACCCCGTGGTCTTTCCCATCCTTGCCTTTTATGTCAAGTTTTCGAAAGCGGTCTGAAGTTTCTTTCGATGTCAATTTTGCAAGCAGGTTGACTAAGTTATTCCCCGCCTCGTCGGATGTGCCGGCAGTCACACGCGCCTGTTGGTTAGCCACCAATAACGCCTCAAACCCCGCCATGCCTTTTAAGCCGGCAGATTTCCCCGCGGCCATTTGTTGCGGCAACCAACGCGCCATATCCGCTAATTCAAAGTTACCCGCCTGACCTGCCGCCACGGCTTTGTCTAACACTTCGCCGATTTGGTCTTCGCTGATGTCAAATTGTTGCATCGCCGAAATGGCGATTTTCGCCAAGTCATCGGTGCTTGCACCTGTGGCTGTGGCGCCTTTTTGTAGCGTTGGTAGCAATTTCATGGCTGTTTCGGCTTTCACCGCACCTGAGGCCAACATGGTATCTAATGCACCCAATGCGTCTTCCTTGGTGCCACCGCCGATTTCTACCGCACTTTTTACCGCGCTATTTAGCTCCGCTTTACCAGCAATACGCCCCGCCACGTCACGCTCGGCGAACGCGGTGTTAGCCGTCATCGCAAGAGAGCGGTCATAATCCATTTGCTTTTTCATAGGTTGCGCCAACACCATACCAGCTGCGGTCGCACCTGCTGCCAAACCGGCAATGCCGCGCCCAATATTGCCTAACCGTTGCCCCATGGAGACTTTGCCCATTTCCGCATTTAGCTCCGCAATACGGCGTTTTGTCGCCACAGCGGCACGGTCTAATTCACGCCCGGAAGCAATACCACTGCGTTTTAAGTTGTCGTATGCCGCACGGGTGCGGTTTATTTCATTTTGGATACTGCGTTCGCTACGCACGCCAAGCATTTCACGATTGCGGGCGGCTTGTTGGATTTGGCGGTAGCTTTGTTCCGTCACTTGTGCCGTTTGACGCACGGCTCTTTGTTGCGTAGTGGCACTGCGCTGGGCTTGATTTTCGATATTTTTGGTTGATTTGCTAACACTGTTTTCCACGCTTTTCACCACGCCACTGGCGTAGTCTTTCGCTTTGAGTGTTAAAGAGAGATCCATATTTGCCATTTTTAAACCTTGTTTAAACGTAATTTAACAGCAATAAAAAAGGGGCATTACGCCCCCTTATTTTTACGACGCTTAAAAACATAGGACGTCGTAGATTCTTCGGTGTGTTGTTGGCTTTTCGCGCCTTGACTCGCTAAATAGCTGTTAATCCATGCGCTGACTTCCGCGTGACACATATTCCAAACGGCTTGCGCGGTAAATCCAAACTTACCCAGTAAAATCGTTGCCGAGCGGTAGTTTTCGTACGCCTGCCACACTTCGCTGATATTGCGTTTTTTTACGCTTCGTTTGCCGTCTCTTGGCTTTCCGAAACGCCCATGCGCTTTTTTCGTAGTTGATTAATTTCATTGTTAATCAACATGTAATCATCAGTGGCAAGATTATCGAGCAAGTATGCCGGAGTCACAGCCTCGCGCGGAATGCCATCAAACTCGACTTGCTGTGCCAGATACGCTAAATCAACCAGCATTTGTTCTGCGGTGCTTAACGTTTCTTTGTCGCTTAACCCGATGTCGTTGATAACTTCCAGGGCTTGGCATTCGCCCCCCACGGTCAAAATCTTGACTAACACGTCATGGTGTAGCGTGCCGTTATACAGCACGCCAAGTTTCAAACGAGTTTTCATTATTCTTCAACCTTGTCTAACGCTACCATTTGCAAATCGCGCACTTCTTCGCTATCTACGGTATAGCTTGTGCCGGTTTCTGTGGTAAAACAGCCAGTGTATGAGATTCGTTTACCGTTTTCTTCTTCTACGGTGATTTTGGCATCTGTCACGTTATCCCAATCAGGCTCTGCCGCGTTTAATGGCACAACAACGGTGAGTGACAACGCATATTCAGTAATACCTTTCGCAAAGCCTTTCACACGTCCTTTGCGGTTGATAGTTTTCACCGGCTTGCGACCGGTGGTAACACGCACATCTAACTTGGTTAAGTCAATCTCTTGACCGTCCACTTCGACAATGCCAAGACTGGCAAATTCTTGAGCCATCTATGCCTCCTATAAAATCAAATCAATACGGTTAGCGACAATATGCAATCCGTTCACCACATCGGTCGGGATGACACAATCCAAACGGTTCGGGTCAACGCCGTTGCGTTGCACCAACAATTTCGCTTTGTGTTGTGCCACGTTTTCCAAGATTTCTTCGTTTTCCAAACGCAATAAAACATCAAGGATTTCCGACCGCACTTTATCCGGTGTACGTGCAGATAATTTGGCACGTGGGAAACGCAACTCAATGCGCTGTTCAATCGCTTTGCGCGTATAGTCCAAGGTTCGGATGGTGGGTAAATCCAAATAGCTTGGGTCGTCCGTGTTGGTCGCCGACTTAGTGTAAGTCGTGATGGCACGCATAATACGCACACGATGATTCACCACTGTAATTGGGGTTAAACCGTGATATAACGCCTGATTCGCTTCCGTCAATAACGGGGTTTGTGTCGGGTTAACTTCCGTCAAGCCTTTAATTTCAAGGGTATTTAACGGGCGTGCCGGGTCTTCTTCACCCGCAATCACCGCACCAAAACCTGCCGCAATTAAGGCATGAGATTCAATCGCGCCTTTGTACCAACCACAAGTGATACGCTCGCTGTTGATTTTTTCGGTATAAGTTGTGCCGGTCGCCATACTGCCGCGCCATGCCAACACACCGATAGCCGGTTTTTTCTCTAACGGAGCGGACACGGCTTCTAAGTGTTCGCGCAAGGCTTTGGCGTTTTTGTCGTCTGCAAACGGCGAAATGATGATGTTGTAATGCGTACCGGCCACGCTTGCTAATGCCGGCGCTAAATCCGCATTTTCTGCGCCATTGGCAAATGCTGTGCCATTAATAGTCATATCTTTAGCCGTATTGGTTGCGGTCAGATTGATTTCATTGCCAATTTCGCCTTTACATTTCGCGGTTAACGTAATCGTGCTCTCATTTACAGCCGATGTTACTGGGCAATCTGTCGCACCGTTAATAATTGCATTCAAACGCGCGGCCACAGCATCGGATTTTTCGCCCGTTGCCACCGCCACTTTGTAATCAATACCGGCGATGGTTACTGTCATAACGCCTTGGGTAGTGGCGGTTCCGGTCAACACCAAACTACCGCTTGCCGCGACGCCAGAGGAACTATCCGCTAAACCCATCACAGATAAACGGATCAGAGAGTTGTTGGTAATGGCCATGCGGGTCATCAAATGCGCCCATGAGCCGGCACCAAATGCGGTTGCTGCATCAAGATCAGAATAAACACGTAACGGCTGAGTGAATGCGGTTGCCCCACCAATCATCGGCGCAACAATTAGCACTTCTTGTTCGTTAGTCGGCAGAGTAGTTACCGCGCCCTTGGCGTTATACTCCGTATAAACACCCGGTTTGCGTAAGCTGTTCGGGATTTTTTCAAATTCAATGTTAGTCATTGCCTGCACCTCTTTGCTTGCGGGTTAATTGCACTTCGATTAAGTCACCATCAGCGATTCTGCGCTGATAATAGACCGTATTTTCCACTTCAACCGGCTCCTGCTCGATGTAGGCATACGGCTGATTTTCTAAAGGGACTTTCACCCCCGGGGCTGCTTTTACAATCATTTTTTATCCTTTGTTTTTACACTAAATCCGACCTCGGCATTGTTATTCGGGTCATATAATTTGCCGTCCACATGCTCAAGGATTGGCGACGCCGGGGAGAGTTCGGCTGCATAATGAGTAAACACAAAATCAGGATTAGCCGGGTCTTGTGTTTTTTCCGGATACAAACCGTCTTCAAGCGGTGCAACATCATCAAATGCCGCCTCGTACTCAATGGCATACGCCGTGACTTTTTCAGTGCGAAACTGCGCATTGTTAAACAACGTCCGAATCGCCAACGGTTTTAACGGCTTAACTAATCCGCCTAAACGTTGCGCGTCCAGCAAGCGGCGCACTGCATAAATCAACTGATTTGCACCGATTTCGCGTTTATCCACCCCGCCTTGTCGTGCCGCTTGATTGCTACGCAATGAGCGCACTGCCACAATCACCACAAACTTAGCTGTAGTGCGAAACGCATTGCCTCGCACTGTCATCGGCTCAATTCGTGCGCCACCGAACGTTACTAGCACCATGGGCAAACGCCCCGTACCCAGGCTTTCATCGTCCAGCTCGCCGCCATAGCTTTTCACCGTGTTGGCAAGTTGTCCTAAGCCGCGTGTTAAGCGGTCAACCAGTGCGTTTTCAATTTCGGTTATCACGGCCAAAAATCCTATTATTCGGATTAGTAAACATCACCACATTGCCGTCGCTTTGTTGCTCGTCTTCAATATCAATACCTAAGGAGATTTTTCCCGCCGCCAAGTCTTCGAGCTCTTTTAAACTCAATTTATAGCGCGTGATAATCTCGTCAGTAATCGTTACCTCAGACATACTCGCCAAACGATAGCGGGTAAGATCACAACAAATACGGGTTAGGTTTTGCGGGATTGTCGGCAACGGTAAGCGATAACGCGCACTTAAATAACCGTCGATTTGGCTTGTGCTGTCAGATAGCGCAATAGTCAGCACGCTTTCATTCACCACGCCTTCGCGGTCACGGTCAGTCAGTTGTATAGTCTGAAACTCGCCAATGCGTAAAACAAAATCTTTTACCGTTGCATACATGATTTAATCCTCACACACCGGGACAAGCTCTAACCAAGGGTCTTCCGCCAAGGTTAAGGTTTGTTCCGCCGTTAAGTCATCCGCCGCAATGTAAACCGCATCGACTTTGTTAAAGCGATAACCGCAACGCCCATACGTTGCTTGTGGATGAATGTCACGCAATTTCACCGAATAACCGATAGGCACAATCACTTGCCCTTCGTTGTCGCCCGATTCATCGTGTTTTTCTACCGCACTTTCAGCGTTATCCGCACCGTTTTCAGCTTGGGTTTGCACCTGTTCTTCCGGTGTCGTTTGCACGTCTTGCGTTACGTCGTCTTTTTGGTTTTTCTTAGCCATAATTAACTCCTAGGGCGGTTTCCCGCCCTGATTGGTTATTCTTCGATGATTTGTGATGACACAATCACTTTCAGACGACCTTTTAAGATATTGGTCGTGCCATTGATGATGTCGCCCTCGCAAATTTGGCGTGCCTGGAACTCTAATGCCGGTGGCACTAAAATCACATTCGGGCGAATGTTTAACAATTTGCCGCCATCACCTTTTAAGGATTGCATTTTGGCAATCACTTTCATGATGTTTTCAGCATTGAGTTCTGTTTTCTCAACACGGTGGGCAAGTTGCCAAAAACCAAAACCGGCAGCACCACGTGCACGCACACCCCATTCGTAAATGTCTTCGTTAAATACGGTGTCAGACTTGGATGGGTCAAACTTCGTTTCGATTTCCGGCGCTGTGCGTTCTTGCCAAATTAATGGTTTAATCGCATTGGTGGTGTCGAAAATATAAAACGTTGGTGCTTCTGTTTTCGTACCGGTGGTGATATTGCTTTGCTCTTTGCTTGAGCCTGTGCCGTCCACGTTGTCAAAAACAGGATGGTCAGTGTCAAAGTAATTTTGGCCGTCATAACACAAAGTCGTTTTACCGGCTTTTAACAAACCAAACACCAAATCATCAGGTAATTCAGCCGCACTTTGTGCCGCTTGCTGCACCATTGGACGGAATAAGCCTACTTGGTCGTCTTCGATATCGGTGCGCGGAATGCCTACCGTACTTTCATAAAGTTTGTTTTCAATGCTGGTGCCTTGGGCTTGCATGGCTTTGCGCTGACGTTTATTTACCCATTCCACCATTTTCGGGAACTGACCTAAGAAACCATATGTGTTCACTTTAGTGTTAGAGGATACTTTCATTGCAATTAAGTCCCACTGCGGTTTAATTAAACCTAAACCGGCAGCAAAGTCTTTTTTAAACTGGGTTTCAATCGCTTTTAAAACTTCGGATTTTTTAAACATTATTTTTGCTCCTTGTGTTCTTTGATAAATTCAGCTTCGGTCATACCCAACGCACGAGCCGCCGCTTGTTCTGCTGCACTTAATGCAACCTGTTTGTCTTTATTTGGGTCTTCTTTTGCTTGATGACCACCAGCTAAAGCTTGATTTGGCGTTGCAACAGTTAAATAATCAGAAAGGGCCGTAATGTCGGATTTACCTAATTTTTCCGCCCATTCTTTTTGTGATGGCAATAAACGCCCGTCAGATAATGCGGTTTGAATCAAGTCATTGACTTTATCGCCGTGCACTTGCGCGCTTAACGCGTTTAGTTTGTCTTGCACATCTTTCATTGCTGATAACGGCACATATTTGCTCGGGTCAGGCTCTGCACCGACTTTCGCAGTTAAAGCGACGACTTCACCGTCTTTTTCTTTTAACTTACCGTACACATCACTGAGTGCCACCGGGCTGTCGCCCTTAGCCGCAGAAAGTGCGGTCAGTTTTTGTTTCATTTCGTCTTCGGTCGCTTCCGGCGTGCCGAATAATTGGCGTAATAACTCCAGCATGGAATTGTCCTTTTTGTGTTGATGTTGATGTTGATTAAATTGGGATGAAAAGGCGACAGCTTCCGCCAAGTCATGACAAGCAGGGCGATTGGTTAATGCTGCATTCAGCACTTTCGTTACCTTGCCGTCCGGCTCAGTCAAAAACAGAGGAGAAATGTAACGATATTCCCCGTCTTGAATTTGTTGATGGGCTTTTTTTGTCCAATCCACATCGACAAAAATGCCTTCACCAGAAATATACTCCGCCGTTTCCATCCAACCTGCGGCAGGGTTAGGTTTGCCGTTTTTCTCAATAAATAGGGTTTGATGTTCGTAGTCGATCATGAGCTTAATCTTTAGCTGATTAATGTCTTCAGCCAAAGCGTAGCCGTTAGTGTCATCTACATACCAGCCTCCTGCACCTTCGGTGCGTCCATCTTGCGAATAAAAACGACCAAAGGGGAACAACTGAATACGCCCATTTGTTTTTTTGTTAAGCGCGAAACTTAACGCAATCGGCTTAATGTGCATCGTTTGTTATCCTCGTTCTTTAATAGCGGATAACAGAATAACGGACTGGAAAAAATGAAAAGAGGGGAGCGACTTCCTCACCCCCCTCTAGGTTAGAATTTTTGAAAAAATGAAATTGGATGCTGCATTTAATCTTAAACTATTTTTAAAACCTTTTTAAATCCTTTTAAATCGTTTTAAAAAAAATCATTCGACAAATCACCCCTAGAATCATAAAAATGCAAAGGCGCGCGATTTAGGGCGGTTTTGTGTTTTATTTAACTACACTCCGAAAATACGCCTGCACATCCTCCAAGATGTCGTCCTCGTCTTGCGGTGTTAAAACCAGGAATGGGCGCGCAGGAATCTCACTTCCGGGATGATCTACTGATTTTCTGACAATTCCTCCGAATGCCAAGGCTTTTTTAGTGACCGGTTTGATTTTATGGGGACTGGTTTTTCCGCCGAATTGATGGATAGCCGCATATTTTAGGTTTGTCCCAACCTGCGCTTCGTTGTTATCCCAACTCGAATGGATGCTATTTCTTAATGCACCGCTATCAATCAATGGTTTTCCGTCAGGGCGACTTTTCACACCAAGCCAAGCAGGACGCCCACCGGCTTCAAAGTTTTGGTCAACTGCAGATTGCATTGTACCCGCTATCGTACGCATAAGCGGCACATTATATTTCACATGTTGCGCCAATTGTGATAATGCGTGGATAAGTTCTTTTTCGTTGTTGATTTTTACTTCTATCATGTTATAGTGCCTCTAGTCGCCCGTAGCAGCGAATCTCGAAAACTGCGAACGAATGCTATTGGTGCAGGGATTGATGTGTGGGGGTGTTCGAGTCCCACCGGGCGACATATCTATTTAAACGCTTTTCGCCATTGTCGATCACTTGCCAAGTGTTGCGATGTTAAGTAAATCTCATTGCTACCATTAAGCACTTTAATGACAGCTATCAAGCGCCTTGAATCCACTTCCTTGTAGAATTTAAACGTATTTTTACCGTCTTGCTCTATTTTGTCCGGGTTATATAACACGTCCGGTAACCGCGCATAGTCATCAAAATCAAAATCTTGCCCATAACGATTTGCAATTTGTTTAATTAATGAGTCATCCGAAAGCCAAACTGTAGATAAATCAGTTTTAATTTGCCGCTTGGTATCTTCGTTTAACACACCGGCAATAAATTTATAGTCCATCTTAAACCGTTCGCGAATCGGGGTTAAAAATGCCTCACGCTCATTTTTGCCTTTTAACTTTTTATAGTCATCAACATAAGGCGCGAATTCTTTTTCGAACTGTTTAAAATCAAATTTAAAGCCCTCACCGCCCATTTCACGTTTGGCAAATTGGTGCGCCAATGATTCAGGATAAAGTGCTAAATTAGGTTTATATACGGTTCGTCCGACATTGTAATCAAAGCCTCTATCCGTAATAATCCATTTATCATCTGACAATTTAAATGCGGTTGTTTTTTCTGTTGTGGTGGCATTGATTTTGCGGTCGTAATCAATCAAACGATCGGCGCTATCCCCAACGACCAGATTGCGGCGTTTAATATCGCGCTCGGCTAATGCGATAACCGAACATCGGCAGTTAAATCCGTTGGGTGGATAAAACGTTGACCAAAACGGATCATCATAGCGATAAACCAAACCGTGCATAGCAGAATGACTTGGGCGGGTACGATCATCATTTACTGCCGAATATTGCCAATAAGGTCGGTTATCTGCGTTATCTCTCATTTCGGCATAGCGCTGAGAAGAATAAGCAGATTGCATGTTGGTGCGATAAATCGTCTCTAATCGGCGTGGTGAGCCAAAATATTCAGCGGTTTTCGGATCTGCAAGCAAATATTCTTTGTCATACCCGGCAATCCATCCTTTTTTCTTGAAATGTTCAAAAATTCCTTTTTTCCACTCGCTAAAAGGTAAGCCTTGTGCCTGTGCATCAACTAAAGACTGGTAGATATCTTTACTCATCTCAAGGCTGGATAAATTGGCGATACGCGTTGCTTTTGCTCGGGCGCTATCCATTAAGGCATCTTCGTCAAAATGCCCTAATATGGCCTTTTTATCCCTTAAAAACTCAATGGCTTTTTTCGGTTCTAGCCCCAAAACGAAATTAACGCTTGGCATTGCTGACTCCCAACAATTCGGACAAAAAGACGGCTTGTGTCAAATAACGTTGATGTTCTGCGTTATCTAAATCCGGGTAAATTTCAGCTAATTTATCACTTGCTTCCTCATAGGTATTACATGCGGTTAATGCAACGGCTAATTGACGCACCACAGGGTCTAATTGGCGGTTAAAGTCAATCACATTTAACGCCTCGTTTAAACTGTTATCCAACAAATCCTGCTCTGTCTCCCCATTATTGCTGGCAGACAACGCCACACGCGCGCCTTTACCCAAACACCCCACGCACTGACAACCCACTACGTGGGCTGAAAGTGCGGTAGATTTCCCCGGTGTTTTTAAATCGGGATTAAAATCAGTTTGAACGGCTTTTAAAACCACTTCACCGTCTTGCGCTTCCGGAATACCGAGCTTATCGCGCGTCCACTTTTCGGGGATTTGCACGCCAATGCCAACCAGTTTTGGAATAGCGTCGGCAAAGGTGCTTAAATCGTCGTATTTTTTGGTGTCAAACTCAAAATACGGTACTCGGTGCAAGGCAATATTCGGGTCAACATTAATCTGCAAATAAGGCAAGATGATTTGTTGTGTGATGGTTTGTGCCACTTGTTTTGCGTCAGACACCAACAAATCACGGCGCACTTCATTATGTACGTTACCCAGTGCATTGGTGGAGCTTTTCCCGTCTGCGCCTGACGTGAGCGTTTGGCCTAAAATCAGGCGGGCAATGGATTTTTCGCACCAGTCCACCATTTGCAAGAAAGGGTTATTTGCCGACCCAGCACCAGTATTTGCCGCATTATGCAATTCGATTGTCATAGAGTCAGGCATAATCCCTGCGGCGTTATGTCCGATTTGTGCAAGTGCACGTAAGAGTGTTCGTTTTTCCTCGTTGGTTGCACCGGCGCCATATTTCCCGATGCGAATCGGCATGCCGTAAAGCTCTAAAAATTCGGCAAAATCCCGCACGGAATAATGCTTAAACATATAAAGCCACGCCAAAGTGCGGAATAAGCCCATGCGTGCCAGTTGCACCGAGCGTGACTTGTGCGAATGCACCACCCAACCGAACTGTCTTAATGGTTCGCCCATGGTATTGGTTGGCGTTTTTAACAATAAATTGTCATTTTTATCTAACTTAAACCAAGACTGTGGGCGTGGGATAAAGTTATGCGGAATATACTTACCGTTTTCCAATTTCCACTCAATTTCAAGAGCGGAAAAACCATGCCCGACTGCGTCCATCATATCCATAAGCAGGTTTTCAAGGTTTGGATATTGGTAAAACAACTCGTCAATTTCGGTTTGGAGTTTTTCTTCCGCTGGTGTCGCATTACGTGGTTCAGCAATGCGCCAATCCAGCGTCAAAATCGCCCGTTTGCGCGTCTGAATATTTGCGCCGATGGCACTGTCTTGTTCTTCAATATCCATGAATAACTCGTGCTGTGCCGTAATATCGCCGTTTTCCGCGTCCTCTAAAATGCTTTTCAGCTTTGACGGGGTGATGCGGTTGCTCGGGTGGTCGGATAAAACACGTCCATTAGCCGTTACCATTGCTTCGTCGGTTTGGGTTGGCTCAGTTTTCGCCCCCATCCATGTTTTAAATTTTTCCCAAAATTTCATGTTTAACAACCTCGCCAAATGCTATATAAATCATCTTCCGCTTCAAATTCATCATGCCCCAAGTCTTCATCGTTTAAGCCTATCCACTCAATCGGTGCAGAATATTTCCGTGCTAGACTCCACAACATTTCCAACGCGTCCGGGCCATCATCATGATCGGCCTTTGGGAAATGCCGTAGTTGAGCTATTAAAGTCGTCTGTGACGGGTGCAATAAAATCAGCCCATTTGCCATATGCGGCTGTAAGCTTTCGATTCGTAGCATTTTGTCTGTGTTAGGCTTTATTGGAACAACAGGGACAGGATGACCACGTTGTGCCGAACGTTTTACAATTTCAGAATTCAAAAACTCCTGGAATTGAACAGATTCGCCACCGTATTTAAGGAAGTTATACTGAATATGCAGTCGAATAGTGTCCTCGATGATTAAATCCGGTAATCGTTTTTTTATTGCTGCTTCAACCACATACAATTTACCTGTGGCACGCTGATAACCACCCACTAAAATCGCTGATGGGTCTCGACTTGCACCAGCTTTACCGAGTGATGGGTCAACCGCACCGAAATAAATCAAATCGGACGGCAATTCCGTCCAGTATTTAATGGCATTGGCAAAAATCGCATCATCACTGCTTAACGGGTCATTTTGATATTCCGAGTCAAACGTCGCATGACCGTCACGGGCGCGGATTTTCATGAGTGTTAAAAGCGGACGCGCCGCCCAACTCACCTCCGAACCTTTATCCATTGCCGCTTGGTTGGCATGATAAAAGGCGTCTGCAACCGCTTCGCCTTCATTTAAGAAAAAATCTTCCCACTTGTCCCACAATGCCATGTCATCAGGCATTTTCTTTAAGGCTTTAAATTTGGCGGTTTTCCATGCTTTACTGGCTAAAGTGCGGTTCAATACGCTGTCGTAATGTAGGATAGTCCCGATATAGACCACGTCCAGTTTTTCGCCAGGGACACCCAATGGAAGTACGGTCTTTTTAAGCCATTCGTGCAACTTATCGCGCTGTTCTGCGCTGCGGACTTGTTCGTCATTCTCTATATCGTCCAACACTACAAGATCAGGACGATAAGCCCCATGTCGCAAACCACGTAATTTTTTACCCGAACCGGCAATTTCAACCTTTTGATTCGCTTTGGTTAAAATTGTCGTTGCCTGCCATACACGACCTTGTCCAGCGACTTCCGGAAAGTCGATGCGCAGGCGTTGGTTAAACTCCAGTTCTACTTTGATAGATTCCAACATCGGATAAGCCTGATTGATAGAGTCCATCACAATGAGTGCATAGCGTTTTTTTTGAGTTACTAAGCAATAAAGCGTAAACAACTGCGACACCAACGTGGATTTTGCTTCACCACGAGGCGCTGCAGTCGCCATATTGACCGATTTAGGGTCTTGCAATATTTCTGGAAGAGTTTTGAACAAGTAATCGTGCAACTCCGAACGTGATGCCGAACGCACATAATGCGGGAAATAGTGCGACACGAAATAGTCATAGCCATGCACGGGGTCAAAAACTTTCTTGCGACGATCAACAACAGCTTCCGGGCTATCGTCCCAGCCATCAAAAGAAGCTTCAAGTTTTTGTCGCATGCTGTCAGCATAGGCACGTAACTCATTTAATAGTTCTTTATTTTTCATTTTAAAAACACCGTGAAAATTGACCGCACTTTAATCACTCACCAACAACGCCCACAACACCCACCAGCCCCAACTGCCACCGTCTCGAGCAGAAAGACATGCCATAATGACAAAAAAGAAACAAAGGAGATTCATTTGAACTCCTTGTCGAGCGTTTCGCCGAATCCGTTTAACAGCTCCAAGAAATCGGGTAACAGCTGCGGCTTATTGCTTTGTACGAAATCGCCGAACATTTTGACGGTTTTAATCGCCGTCGCCATTTCCGACACTTCCGGCAACAACCTCTTACTGCTCGCCACCATTTTGGAATAACTATCGCCCAATCCCTGAATCAACTTCGCCTTCTCGCTCACCGGCAACTCTTCGGAATGGCGTAACTCTTCCATGGTTTTCTCAAAATAGATCACAAAGGTGGTGAGCATACCGCGCGCCACGTCTTCTACTTTTCCGCTTGCCATAGTGTTGGCATCACGCACCGTGTCCCAGTTGTCGCCACGTGCTTCCGCTTCTTTTTTCCAACGGCGTGCGGTGTTATAGGACACTTTGGCTTTTTCTGCTGCTTGTTCTAGCGTTAAGCAATCAAACACATAATAGCGACGCACATAAGCCTTGGTTTTTTCATCATGTGCCATCATCAGCCCCCGAATTTTGCTTTGATGAGCTCAAAGCCAACCGACACAACCAAACCACCTAAACCGCCCGCCATGACGGATTTAATGCCCAATTTATCCATGCGGGTTTCCAACATTTTTAAACGTGCGTCAATATCGTCCACGCGGTCATCCAGCTTGTCGATTTTGCGACTAACTTCACGGGTTAAATCTAAAATTTGGTCTAATTTTTGGTTGGTTTTGGCTTGTTCGGCTTTCTGTTCCAACCGCTTTTGTTCTCTTGCCGACATTATTTATCCGCCTTTCTGTCGAGTTTTTCAGTAATAGAGTTTAGCTGCTTGGTGATGGCGTCTAGTTTTTCCATCACGTTTTTATTCACGATGCCGGCCACTTCTTTCGAGAGATAATCCCGTTTCACTTGGTCAACCTCATCATGTAATTGCTTAAACTCACCATCTAACCGTTTAAACCAAAGACCTATAAAAAATACCGCAATGGACACTAACGCGTTAAACACCATGATGCCGTTAATGTGCAGTTCCATTCTCACCCCCACAAATTGCCCGCCATGTGTCGTTGTGCGCTTTGATTTGGCGTAAGGTTTCGGTGGTATCTTGACTACTGGCATAGATTTTGCCAAAGCCATCGCAAGCTGTATTAATCACGTAGGTCTTTTGATTTCCGCATGCTGTCAATAAGCTCGTCACGAGTACTGCTATGAGCGTTTTCTTCATTTTTTTTGCGTTCCTTTTGGTTGCTTACACGGGTTTGTAACACTTGATTTTGTGTCTCGAGTTGTTTTTTAGCTTGCTCTAAATTTGCTGTTTTAGCCTTTGCTCTGCGCCAAAGTCCCCAAAACAACAATAGAGCAGTCCCCAGCGTGGTCATTAAAATATGCAATAGGTTCATTTCACACCTCACAGGCCCGGTCGCGGATAGTTGTCATTGTCATGATGTCGGGGTTGATAGTTTTGATTGTTATTGCGTTTGTTTTTGGACTGATATGCCATCACTGCGCCTTTTGTCGCTGCCGACCCGCCGCAGAAAAACGCAAAATACAAATAGAGATCGGTCGCATTGTCACGACCGAGATAGACCGAATACACAAGCACTCCGGCAAGCACTAAAAAGCCAAAAAACTGAATAAAGCCCGTGGTGCTGGCGCGTCCATTATCGTTAGTAAATAGTTCAAAAAACTTTTTCATGCGGTTAATCTCAACATTAAGGCTACCGCAGGTGTCATTTTCCCACGCACGACATAACTCCACGCATTTTTACTGTAAAAGTGCGGTCGGTATTTGGTTTGTTTTCCTTTCGTACCAAACCAACTAAACATGCGCTTAAATACGCCTAAAAACTTAAACTTCATTATCTTGCGCTCCATATCTCAAGTTTTGTGCCACACGATTCACCCAGCCTTTGCCAAAACGGTCAAAGTTCTTTAATCGGGTGTAAAAATTAAGGCGCTCGCCGTTTAACACCATCAACGTGTCAGAGATTGGATTGCTATTGATGGCCTCAAGAGAGTATTTACCGATGATGCCGTCATCTAACACACCAACTGCACGCTGTAACATACGGCTCGCATTGCCGAAACCGTGATTCACAGCGGCATCAAAAAATTGATACGCCACGGCATCCGGCATTTGTTCACAGTTGTAGCGCACCCAAAATGCGCGACGGTAAATTTCATAGGCTTGTTGGCGTGTCATGGTTTTCATGTTGCCGGTATAGCCATTAGCCTGTGCGGTGCGTTTAGTGACACCCCAATTGGTTTCGCCACCCGGGTCACGTGGATCATCGACGTAACCGCCCTCATGCCCGATAAGCCGGTCAAAGATTTGTTGAAAAGATAAAGACATAAAAAAATACCCTCAATCGTTGATATGATTGAGGGTATTCTGTGTTAAATGGAGTGTGATTGATGGGGGATGGACTTCCCCCCCCTTGTTTTAAAACAAGGGAACTTGATGATATTTCTGGGCTTGATGAGCGCGCACAATCTCTTTTACCCAACGATCTGAAACATTATATTTTTGACAAATTTCTAGCATTGCCGTTCTTTTGCTTTTCTTTTGCCCTTGTGTAATGTAATCAAAATCAGCTTTTAATCTCTCATTACGCAACAACCGGAGCGCAACCTCACAACGAGGGATATAGACTTCTTCAGATTTAAAATAATGGCGCAATTTCAATGCATTTTCAAGACCGATTAATTCTTTCAATTTAGGGAAATAAACCGAGCCATCAGTAAAACGAAAAGTAGCTCCTCCGAACTGATTAATAATTTTTTCTACATCAACAAACCCAATTAATTCCACCATTTCTAGCACAATCTCAGGTAGATACTCAGCGACACTTTCAAACTTAGACTGCATAAAACTCCCCCTATATGACCATTTGGGGCGGATTATCACACGTAAATTTCAAAAAGCAGGTTTCTGTATCTGAGAAAATGAAAAAAAATCCCGCACTAGGCGGGATTGGTACTTTATTTATTACAATTTTCTTTCAAAAGATTATTAACTTTAAGGTATTTTTGCTCGTTGTGTGCATTGAGAAAAAATCCTTTAGCAACCTCTAAAGCAAGGCAGGCTTCTTTCATATCGCTATGTTTCTTTGCCATTTCAAAGCTCTTTAATTTGTCTTCACCGAGGTTGTTTTGTAATTCTTCGGTACTTTTTGCCATTGTTTCAGCATCAATAATGGGGTTGGCGTCTGTGATTTCGACAAAGTATCGGTGGTTTTCAACCCATATCGAATATAAAATTTCTAATTTATTATAAGTTTCTGTTTGCAAAAGCGCGTAACATGACCTAATGTCTTTGTCTTGTCCCTTTTCTTTTATTTCTCTTACTACAAATACATCTTTAAGACTAAAATCAATTCCTGTCTCTTTTGTTCTATTATCTAAAATCTGTTCTATGGTATCTCCAACTTCTTCACATTTTGGTGTATCTTGGCTTGTTAAGCCGGCGTGCGAAAATAAAGGAATTGAGAGGATAAAGAGTGCGATAGTTTTTTTCATAATTCCCCCATTAAAAAAGGCTCCATAGGAGCCTTTAATTTACGCTTAATTTATTGCTATGCAACTAATTTTTAGCTTTCTGTTTTCTTCGGTCATACACTGCCAACATCTGTACCACTTTTTTCAGTTGCCACACTTCCAACCAATGCACAAAATTCACACCAAACGCTTTTTTAGCAATCCCGTCAGCATAACTATGCGGCAGACCGTATTCGGTTAAAAGTGCGGTGATTTTTGCTAAATATTGCGCTTTGTCCGCCTTTGGCGCAGGACGTTTAGGGGCATTCTTCGCGCTAAACACCACGCCTTTGGCTGTCATGGCACGGAGCACCTGCATTAATTCTGCATCCGTCATCACCGTGCAACTGTGTTTGTCCACGGTATCCAACAAAAAGCGTTTATATTGCTCGTCAGTCATTTTCAACACGCTTTTGCCAATGTGGACTTTTTGGATCATCTGTTTACGGGTTTGTGGTTGCATTTTGTTCATCCTTCCAAGCTTTCCAAACTAAATATTCCGGCATATCCTTTACAAATTCCAATTTCCCAATAGCAGCATATTGTTCAATGTATTGTATTGCGGCAGTGCGCTTGTCTTCTTCTAATTTCTCCGTATTTTTCACCGCACTTTTACCTTGCTCATTGCGCACCACGGCAAACAACGGCTTAGCTCCCTCATAGACTTTTTTAAGGTAGTTATGATTGGTTAGCACTACTACATTTCGGGTTTCTCGGCGGTTTTTCATCACGCCACTAACGGTTTCGGTGAGCGCATGGGACAACAATGGACTCGGCTGATACATATCCAACACTTCTAGCATTAATTTAAGCGCACGACCGTTGGATAACGCTGCTTTTTCCGGTCTAAATAGGGCAATATAACTCACTAACGCACGGGCATTGTCGCCGCGTAAATTCGTAATAATTCCCAACATCTCACGCCCCGCATCATCTTCCAACAGCGCATCCAAGTGGATGTCACTATGGCAAACCGGGCAACGGCATAGTTTCATAACGTTATCCTCTTAGTTTTCTAATAATCCAATTTTTTAAATCAACCAATGGATGTGGCACACCGTAAACTTCGTGGATTTTGATATAACCCCAAAGCAAACAAGCACCAAATCCAACGGTAACAACGATAACGATTAAGAACATAATCATCTCCATTTAGTCTCCTTGTTTAAAACACATTATTCAGCCCACTTAAATCCCCCTCTTTCGCAAAGAGGGGCTAGGGGAGATTTGAATGGGCTGTAAATATATTTTAAAAATCAGTCGGGTCGTCGTCTTTATCTAGCTCTATCACATCAAGTCGCTGAATAACTTCAAATTTAGCTAAAAAACGCAGTCTGTTCTCAAAATCACCATCTCTCCACACATACAAGACTTCGCGTTCAGGTTCTTCGAACATATCCCAAGCATAAGCGTTTTCTTTTGCGATATGTAAAGCGACGTTATCAAAACACCGACTTTCATCTTCCCAGGTGTTTCCATCATCGTTGTTTGTAGGATTGTTACTTTCCAATGCGTAACGATATAAATATTTAGCCATAATCTATTCCTCCGGTGGTTGTGGTAGTGGTTGCCAGTGGGTGATTCTCAAAAAGAAAGGCGCACAACTGAACCCCAGTTTTTCTAAGTATGGACTCAAAAATATTTCTCCAGTTTGGGTATAAACCAGAACTTTTTGAGGGGGTTCCGGCAATCTCTCCGAACACTTAATCCATCCATTGTTTTCACTCATTTTCTCACCCCCAACTTAACCGTCTCCTTCCCATTCACACCGTGATTCAGCGTAACTTCTTTGCCTTGTTTATAGCCTGCACTTTGCGCCAAACCGTAGTCTTTTGAGTTTCCTTTCTCGCGTACTTTGGTTTCGCTCCATTTCTCTTCTTTAAATGCTTCTGCTTTGTAAATTTCCATTTTTTGCTTTTCTTCCGGTGTCATTGCAAACCGCTTAACGTTTTGGTTCACGCCGACAACCCAGCCTTCGCAAAAAGAATCTCCCCGAGCAATCAGCGTGCTACGTTTTAGACGTTTGCTTTGGGTATCTAAAAACGCTTTGCGCGCCGCCTGCAATCTGCGATATAGCACATCAAAACAGTAAGACGCGATTTCAGGGCGTTCTTCTGCGCCGTAAAATACAATGTGCATTTTGTTTTCGCCGTAATCGTTGCCTGGGTAAGCGTTAGATAAATAACCTTCAACGCCAAACGCCTTTGTAATCACTGAGATCAGCATGTGTACATATCTAGCGGATTTCATAGCGGTTTTCTGCTTTGAGTGGACTTGGCTAAATTCAACTTGTGACTGATTAAGCTGATTCTCCGCCATTAGCTTTTGCGCCATTGCCAGTGCGCTTGCCGCCTCATGCGGGTTGGTTGACTTACTCAACGCCAACAATTTTTTGATTTTTCTGAGCAGTTTGTCTTGTTCCATACTCACTCCAACACCGGCGTAATCTTCCACACCACACATTTCATTTCTCTGCTTGCCGCTTGTAACAGCTTCAAGCATGCCATTTCGTCATCTTCGAGCCACATTTCCTTGGCCATTTCTAACTGCTCAATCATTTGCGCCAGTTGGATAGTCACATGCGACTTTTTATCTTTGTCAATCATGGTATTCATCCTCTTTGGATAGCACCGGCTCAACCTCAACCACGTCATATACTTCTGTGATGACATGTGGTATTTGGTTTAGGTCATTGTTATTCAGATCACAAGCGTCCATCGCTTGTTTGATATTTTCCGCCTCTACAGGCACCTCTACCGTGCAGTAGAATCTGACGAGATACTTAGCCATTTTTTGCTCCTTTGTTGTGCTAAAACTCATTATTCAGCCCACTTAAATCCCCCTCTTTCGTAAAGAGGGGGGAGGGGAGATTTGAATGGGCTGTAAATGGCTTTATTCGTTAAGTGCAGTCTCTTTTTTTCTTTTTTTCTTTAGTCTTGCCCACCAATGCTGGCAAAACTCTTTGCGGCATTCTGCCCAGTTTTGGTTTTCTGGATTTTTTGCCACTAATGCGGCTTTTTCCCAAATCGTGGCGGCATAACTCAAATCGCCTGCACGTTCCACTTCAACAGCTAACTCGGATAAGTCCTTGTAGGTCATTTCCATTTAAACCCCCGCTACATCCAACGCAATCGGCACATACTTGTCGCTGTCGCCAACGCGCTCATACATCCGCACATAGGCTTTACTACTCACCACTTGCACGCTTTCGCTAATGGCTTGCATAGCGCGCAACCAGCGAGGGTCCTGGATTTCAACACGACGCAAGCCTAAAATACGTGACGTGTTGAGGTTGCCCTCTTTGTCCACGTTAAATGCCCGCTCAATCAAGGCTTTCAGCTCAGGGCGTGAGCCTTCGCTCCATTCGTTTAAGCATTCGTCAATCAGTACTTTCGCCGCCTGGATACGCTCGTCAAACTGCAAACTCTCATTGATAGCACGTTGGATTTTGTATTTGCCGTCATAGCTAAACAGCGTCACATTGCCTTTATTTCCACCCACTTTCGCACCGTATTTCTCGGCGGAAAGCTCAATAAACGCGCCGATGTCGCCAAAAATGCCGTCTTTAAACTCGCCCATTTGGCGATTTAACGCTTTGCCTTTTTCCACCCATGCGGTCACCAGCTCATCGCGCTCTTTGTCAATATCACGCACCAGTTCTTCCGGGGTGAGCGTGCCTGTTGCGTCACGCCAGTATGTTTTGCCTTCCATTGTTACTTTTGCCATGTTTAAACCTCTTCTTTGTCTAATTTAATAACGATTAATCTGTTGCCTTTGTTGCGCTTGAGTATCGCTTCCGACCCCATCGCATACAGTGTTTTCTTTTGTATGTTAAATTTCTTTGCTAATTCATCCGCCGTGCCGTCGCCTAGATTCTCCTCTCCGCGATATACGGCGTAGATTTGACGATATTTCGGCATTCACCCCCCTTACCAATACACCATGACGCCCTGTTCATTTGCCACGTTTCGCACAATATGTACCCCATTTTTAAACGTGGTCATCTGCACACCTTTTGCCTGTAAACGACGACTCGGGTTTAAAATCACCATCTTTGGAAAACGGCCGTCTTTGCTTTCGACGATTTGCACGCCTTCGCGTCTTAACGCATACGCTACGCGGTTCATTTGTTCGCTCATTTGATCTCTCCTTTAATTAATGAATTAACATGCCGGCGTAAGAGTTGATTAACTTCTCGTCAATCTGCTTGCCGTGCATTTCGGCGACACGGATCACCCCGCGCATTAACTTCGTTAAACGGCGCGCATTGCCGTGGCTGGCTTTAAATAGGATTTGGTTAAATTCATCCGTACCTAAGCCGTTTTCGGCTAATTTATGGATGTCTTCCTCGCTTAACTGGTTACCCAAGTCACAAGCCAAGCCCACCCGGCTATAAAGTTGCGCCAATTCGCCATATTTCCCTTTCAAGTTCACTAACAGACGAGGCATGCCGGCAAGCACCACACCGCAACCGGTCAAGTCATGGATTCGGCGGATATATTCCAAACTTTTCGTACTTAACAATTCCGCTTCATCCACAATAATTAAGCGACCTTCGCCCAATTTTTCGGTGATGCGGGTAAATAATTCATGGTTTGCGCCGACTTCATTCAATCCCAACTGGTGACAGAGGTTTTTCAACAGCACCTTCGGGCTACAACTTGGCTCAACTTCGATAAAAATCGTTTCTGGGTTTTGGCTGACATACTGTTTTAATGCCTTGGTTTTTCCTAAGCCTGCCGCGCCATAAACCACACTAATTTCACCTTCCACGTGGGCGATATGCACCACATCAAGGCAACGTTCTGCGGCATAAGTCGGCACAAATTCACTGTTAAAATTTCGCTCGACTACCTTGTCTTTTTCGCGTTTGATTAAGCGATCCACCGCTTCGTCAATATCTTTGGTTACGCCTTTATAAATGCCTTTTAAATACTGGCTAATAACGGCATTAGATTTGCCAAGGGCTTTTGCCACTTGTGTTTGGGTTAGCCCTTTTTGTTGCATAAATCTTGCGAGTTGTTCTTTCATGCGATTGCTCCAAATGTGTTTCTGATTAAATTTGATGCGTGGCAGATAAAATTGCCTTTTAATGTATAAATTGCTAAAAAGTCTCGGTCTGGTCTAACTTCAACTGATTTCCCATCCCATTCAATTAATCTATAAGCAAAATACTGGTTCTTGTTATATTCAATTCGTCCTCGTTGAGTTCGACGGATAATGCGTTTTTTCACTTTTAACCTCCTGCCATCTTGCGTTGTTGGCGTCTCATTTCGCTTGGCAATAACGGAATTTCTTCTTCATCGTCAAAGCGGGTGACTTGTTTTGCGCGTAAGCCGTGTAACAGTTCTGCACCTTGGTTGTGGGCGATACTGATGACCGGATTCAATTCCGCATTAATTTCGTCCAGTTGTTCTTGTTTCAATTTCGCACGGCGTTGGTGTCTTTCTTGGCGAGATTTCTCAACAAAACTCATTGGGAATGCGTCACGCTTGTTGCCATCTAAAATCGCTTCACAGATAAACGCGCCTGATTCGTCGCGAATAATGACCGCACTTGGGTTATGTATATCAATTGCCACCTGTACGCTTTTTCCGTCCACATCAAGCAGTTTTTGGCTAAAATACGCATTATTGAAAACGGATACCCAGCCACGTTGCGCTTTGCGTAAAACACTTGGGCGGAATAGGTCGCGTGCTTCAATCGGGGTAATCAATAACAACTCAGTGTCGGCTAATAACTCACGGCGTTTTTGCGCAGGTGTGCAACCGATTTCGCGATGGATATGTTCGTTGTTGTACCAACGGATCCCTTCTTCCACCGCATCAATAAACTGTTTCCAGGTTGGCAATTTACCCACCGCCCAACGTTGTTTGTCGGTCAGTTCGGTGCGCCCTTGGCGAATCGCTTTATCAAGCGAAATCACTGCCGTGGAGGTTTGTCGCACGGTGTCGCGGTCTGCGCCACGTCCGTGATAAGTTTCAAACTGGCGGGCAATGCGAATCGCTAACGTTTGGTTCACCCGTTCAATAATCCCGCGCCCTTGTGGGTTGCCCGGAATCCCTGTTTGGTGATTAATGCCCAAGCGGGGCAAAATCCCTGTAATATCCGCATCTAGCGTCCAGTTCTTTTCACCGCCACCGTTATCCGAATAATAGATAGCCGGTATGCCGTGGTTCTCAATGCCGTTTCGGATAGCGTCCGCAACGGCTAACGCGTTTTCTGCCAAACTAACCGACCAACCAACAATAAAGCGGCTAGGCGCGTCCATGACTAACGTCAATTCAGGGATAAAAGGGCGACCATGATCAGGGTGTTGCACTTTCATCTTCATGGAATGGCCATCACCCACCCACACATCATTCGCTTTTAACACCGACCAATCGCGCTTAACGTAAGTGTTTAAGGCGCGCAGGCTTGCACCTGTTTTACGACCGATTTCGCGAATGTGGCGTGGCAGTTTGGATAATCCGCGACGCACTCTGTCAAGACTTGGCAACCTTGCCATCATTAACGGCTGGTCAGCATAGTGCACCTGCCAGTGCGCTTTAAAAATGGCGTAAGCCTCAGTGACGTTTACGCCGTTAGTGTTGCGATAAGCCACCAAAAAATCAGGCAACCACGCCAATTCTTCCAACTTTTGCGCCTGGCGTTGACCCGGTGCCAACGCACGCAAACGTTCTTCCGCTGTTTTGCATTTGTGATAATCAATCACCCACTGATTCAGTGTTCTTGGTGATAACACACGGCCGCAGTTATTGCCGTTTTTACTGTTAGCCTTGGAGACTAACGCCATCAAATCCGACGAAATTTCACCGCACTTTGCTGCATTGCATAGGTTGGTAATGGCTTTGATTCGGCTTTGTACCTGTTCCAATTCGCCCACATAAGCCACTAAAGCCATGCGTGCATCAGCAATTTCGCGCTGTTTGGTGGTGAGGTCGGCAAGGTTGATTGCTTTGGTTGCTGGGAGTTGTTTTGGTTTGGTTGCAACAATAGCCTCGGTAAACTTGTTTTTAATTTCGGTTTGCAGATCCAATGGCAGACTTGCTAATTCATATTCAACACCACCACCTCGACCTTGACGTTTTCTTGACCGACATTGATTGCGTTCAAAGAATGCTTGAATATTTTTCGGAGCCTTTGGCATTCCTAATATGCCGAACTCGGCATACTCATAAACGGAATAATGTGTTTTTAACGTTAAACCAACCATAAATGTTCCTTTTTATATCTTTTACGTTTAATTTCATTTATGATGTTAGAACTTATTAGTTAGGACTGGCTTTCTATTGCGTTCTGCGAATCGTTCAGCCCATATAATTTCAGGCGAAATTCCGATAGCATTCGCAACTAGTCTTTCCATTTTCGGGTAAGATTTATCAAAAACTGTTTTTAACGTGCTGTAACTCACATTGCCTTCAGCCGCTAAAGAACGTAATGTCCAGCCTTTCTTTTTAAGCTCCGCAAGAATGTCGGCTTTATGCCAATTCACTGCGGTTTTTTTTGTACTTTCTAATACACTCATTTAATACCTCTTTTTTGTTGTATCTCTTGTGGTGTATATTAACCGTAATAGTTGCAAGCTGTCAACTATTTATTCGCCGTAATAGTTACATTTTATGTAAAAAATTATTCTTTTATGGTTTATTTCTTTAAAAACAAAGATTTAAACAAACTATTACGCACAACAAAAACAAATAACTCACCGTAATAGATAAATCAAATTAACTATTACGGGCTAAATACGGCAGAGGATATGTAAAAAATGACCGAAAAAGACAATTTCCCCGAAAGAATTGAATTTGTAATTAATAGACTAAATGGCCCCAGTGAGTTCGCTCGACAAACAGGAGTGACGCTATCAACAATAACAAGATGGCGAAAGGGAGAGGCTGAGCCGTCTAGAACTAACTTAGTCAAGGTTGCAGATAAAGCTAATGTTCAAATAGAGTGGTTGGCGGCTGGTAGAGGGGATATCGAACTGACAACGCTAGATGAAAAATCAAATAAAATAGCAGAACCAATGCCTCACTATTCATACAGCGTCATTGATGATGACTTTGAATTAATTGATGATTGTCGTGATGTTGTTGTAACGGCTGGTTATGGTGGCATAAACAGCGATTACTTAGAGGTAAAAAAGACCAAGATAGAGCGTGAATGGCTGCGCGCTAGAGGGTTAAAGGCGGAAGACTGCGGTAAATACAAAGTATGTGGCGATAGCATGGATGACACGCTAAAAGATGGTGAAGACATCATCGTCAACCATGCCAGTAAAACTTTAATTGACGGAAAAATCTTTGTTTTAAACAATCAAGGATCAATGCTGATAAAACGTATTCAACGCACATTTAGCGGGGTGGAGCTACTCAGTGACAATAGCGCATATCGCCCAATAAAACTCACGGCGGAAGAGGCGGACAGCCTTCTTGTGATTGGTCAAGTTGTATTAGGCTACCGCAATTTTTAAACATAAATTCAGTTATCAAGTATTACTTGATACCTCAAATTAAAAGCGGTTTTTAAAAGTGTTTAAAAACCATTTAAAAACCGCCCATCACTATGCAAATAAAAACACAATCCCCGCCCATTTTTCACCAATCCCCACCATTTCCATTATTTGCATAACTCCAACCCCACAAAAACAACAAAGCCCCATAAACAGGGGCTTCACCGCATTTTTTCGCGCCAAATTTTTTTGTTTTTATTTATGCAAATATTGTCACTACCCCACAATGTTCAGAGTCTATATCTATTTTTCTTTTAACATTAAACGTAGAGCTTTCACGTTTTGCACGCTCCCAATCATGTTTTAACAAACAAGTGATAAGATGAATAAATTTATGTTGATCACCTTTATCTGAAAACTCTTCTTTAGCAGCTCTTAATATTTCCTTATCCTGTTCGTCATAAGGATTTAACCTCATTTCTAATTCTGCAAGAAGAGAGTATTTTTTTTGAGTTATCTTTAATAGTTTACTAGGATCTTTTGTTGCATAATCTAAACTAACTAAATCCTTTGATATACGCCGAATCTCCTCTCTCCATTTAGTTCTTTCTTTTGTAATTTGTTCAATTTTTATATTCTTATTAAATTGAATAAAAGAAATTATAGCGGTGACAACAGCTGTTAATAATGTAATAATCACAGCCCATGTTATATCGATTTTCATTTAATCATCCTTAACTAATATTATAAATAACACTCAAAACCCTCTTCTCCGACACCTGATACTTCGTCCCTAACTGCTGCGCAAATAAACTCACCCGCAATTCCTCAATCATATAACGAATCTCCGCCACCTCATCAGAAATCGGTTTGGATTTTGGCAGTTTGGCGAGGAGTTGTTGGTAGGCTTGTTGCACTTGTTCCACGCGTAACATGGCGGCACGATCGCGATTCACATCTTGAGCGAGTTTATCCATGCGTTTGTCGATGGCTTGCAGATAACGGAGTAAATCCGGCAGGCGGGCATAGCCACTTTTTTGCACGAAGCCTTGATAAATCAAACCGGCAATTTGGCTTTTTATATCGGAAAGCGCAAATGCCATGGTGAAATCCATTTTGCCTTTTAAACGTTGATTGATCTGATGTGTAAGTGTAAGGATCTGCTCAACTTTTTGCGCAATATCCACGGTAACTTCGTTAAGATTTTCCCGTACAAAATCCCGCAGCTTATCAAAGCCTTCTTCGTTCCATACAAAGCCGCCGAAATCCGCAATCAGTTTATCCACGGCACAGGCAATGCAGTCATCAATCAAATCCAACACGCGCCCAAACGGCGTGAAATACAACCCCAATTTGGCTTTATTCGGCAATTTTTCATGCAGATATTTAATCGGTGACGGTACGTTGAGCAGCAACAATCGGCGCAAACCCTGTTGCATTGCCACCGCTTGTTCAAATTCCGTTTCAAACAGTTTAATGCCCACCGCGTCTTTTTCGTCCACAATGGCAGGAAAGGCTTTCACACTGAAACCGCGCTGTTTTTGTTCGTAACATTGCGGCAACTCGGCGAAACTCCAAATATGCAGTCCGCTTTGTTCAATGCCATCGTCTGCCACCGCAGAAATGCTTTCCTGTACACGATCTTTTAAACTAAATTTCAGCTCGTCCAAATTCATAGATTCGGCGATTTTCTTGCCGTTTTCATCTACTACACGGAAAGTCATTTTCAAATGGCTTGGGATTTGTTCCCAATGCCAATGTTCCGCTTCTACGGTGACGCCCGTCATGCGGCGCAATTCATAAATCAACGTATCCAATAACGGTTTTTCCAACGGCACGGCGCGCCCTAAAAAGGCTTGCGCATAATTAGGGGCCGGCACGAAATTACGGCGATAAGATTTCGGCAGAGATTTAATCAGCGCAATCACCAGTTCTTCTCGTAAACCCGGAATTTGCCAATCAAAACCCGTCATTTCCACTTGATTGAGCAACGGCAACGGAATATGCACGGTCACGCCGTCCGCATCCGTACCCGGTTCAAATTGATAGGTCAGTTTGAGTTTCAGATTGCCTTGATGCCAAAAATTCGGGAAATCCAGCTTGCTCACTTGTTCCGCGTCATCATTAATCAAAAATGAGCGTTCAAAATTAAGTAGCTCAGGATCTTGTTTTTCCGCCTTTTTCCACCAGGTATCAAAATGTTTTTGCGACACCACGCCCGTGCCGATACGCTGATCGTAAAACTCAAATAAAGTGCGCTTGTCCACTAAAATATCGCGGCGACGGCTTTTGTGTTCCAATTCCTCAACTTCACGAATCAGCTGCTGATTTTGCTTGAAGAATTTATGTTTGGTATTCCAATCCCCCTCCACTAAGGCAGATTGAATAAAGATCTCACGGCTCACCGTTGGGTCAATGGCGCCGTAATTCACCGGTCGCGCCGCCACAATCGGCACGCCATACAAACTGACTTTTTCATCGGCGATCACCGCCCCGCGGGATTTCGACCAGCGCGGTTCAGAATAAGATTTTTTCGTTAAATGCTCGGCGAGCGGCTCAATCCATTCCGGTTCAATTTCCGCCACCATGCGGCCCCAAAGTTTGGAGGTTTCGACAAGCTCTGCAGCCATCACCCATTTCGGTTGTTTTTTGAAAAGCACGGAATTGGGGAAAATCGCAAAATGGGCGTTGCGGGCGCCAAGATATTGTTGTTTCTCCGCCTCTTTTAAGCCGATATGAGAAAGCAAGCCACTTAAAAGTGCGGTGTGAATTTGCTGATATTCTGCTTTTTCCGAATTAATTGGCAAGCCCATTTCACGCACGGTAAGGCGAATTTGTTGATAAATATCCTGCCATTCACGAATACGTAAATAATTCAAGAAATCCTTTTGGCATTGGCGACGGAATTGATTTTTCGTCAGTGCCTTTTGCTGTTCTTGCACATAATTCCAAAGATTCAAGAATGCCAAGAAATCCGATTTTTTATCGGCAAAGCGACGATGTTTTTCGTCAGAAGCCTGTTGTTTTTCGGTTGGACGCTCACGCGGATCTTGAATGGATAACGCCGAGACAATAATCATCACTTCATAAACGCTGCCCAAATTGACCGCACTTAGAAGCATTTTGGCAAGGCGTGGATCAACAGGAAGTTGGGCAAGTTGGAGACCGATTGGGGTAAGTTCCCACCCTTGTTTTTTCTCTGTCGATTCGCTAGCGCGCGTCTCCTGACGCGTGCTTTCATCTGTTAAATTTGGGGCACGCGTCGGGAGACGCACGCCATCACGAGATTTATATTTTTTCGGTTGAATCGCCCCCAACTCTTCCAACAACTTCACGCCATCTTGGATATGCCGTTTATCCGGCGCATCGACAAAAGGAAACGCTTCAATGTCGTCCAAACCTAATGCGGTCATTTGCAAAATAACGGAAGCCAAATTGGTGCGCAGAATTTCAGGATCGGTAAATTCCGGGCGATTGTTAAAATCCTCTTCCGAATAAAGACGAATACAAATGCCTTCGCTCACCCGTCCGCAACGCCCTTTCCGCTGATTGGCGGATGCCTGTGAAATCGGCTCAATAGGCAAGCGTTGCACTTTGGTGCGGTAGCTATAACGAGAAATGCGTGCGGTGCCGGGGTCAATTACATATTTAATGCCCGGCACGGTGAGCGAGGTTTCCGCTACGTTGGTGGCTAACACAATGCGGTTTAAGCCACTCGGATGGAAGATTTTATTTTGTTCTTGCGCAGACAAGCGGGCAAAGAGCGGTAGGATTTCCGTGTGTTTTAAATTTTGCTTTTGCAAGGCTTCGGCGGTGTCGCGAATTTCCCGTTCACCGTTCATAAAAATCAAAATATCGCCGCGCCCTTCCGCTTGCAGTTCATCCACTGCGTTAAGAATGCCTTGTAGCTGATCTTGATCGTCTTCTTCCGCAACAGGGCGATAACGCACTTCCACGGGATAAGTTCTGCCTGAGACTTCGATAATCGGCGCATTGTTGAAATGTTTGGAAAAACGTTCCACATCAATGGTGGCTGAGGTGATAATGACTTTTAAATCCGGACGACGCGGCAGAAGCTGTTTCAGATAACCGAGAATAAAATCGTTGTTCAAGCTACGTTCGTGGGCTTCATCGATAATCAGGCAAGAATATTGATTGAGGAAACGATCCGTTTGAATTTCAGCCAGCAAAATCCCGTCAGTCATCAACTTGATTTGGGTGTTGTCACTGATTTGATCGTTAAAACGGACTTTATACCCCACTAAATCGCCAAGCTCTGTTTGCAATTCTTCCGCAATTCGAGCAGCTACCGAACGTGCCGCAATACGGCGCGGTTGGGTATGTCCGATTGTGCCAAGATTGCCGAATCCTAGCTCCAAACACATTTTCGGCAACTGGGTGGTTTTACCCGAACCGGTTTCCCCCGCCACCACGATCACTTGATGTTCAGAAAGCAGTTTTTCAATTTCAGCTTTGCGTTGGCTAACCGGCAAGCTTTCCGGAAAAATGATAGGATTTTTGACCGCACTTTTACGGCTTTCGACACGTAATCTTGCTTGTTCAATTTGCTGTTGGATTTCATCTGCAACGGCTTGTTGTGCCTCTTGGTTTTTAATCTTGCCGATGCCATGAATGCGGGCGGATAAACGACGTTTATCCACTAACATGATGTTATTTAATTGAGAAAAAAGGGATTGTTGTAGCGAGGTTAATTCGTATTTTACAGTTCTGTTCTTCATACCGATTTACTTTTAAAACTACCGTAAGCCAAGCAAAGCCAGCCGATTAAAAAGAGTGTGCCGCCAACGGGCGTAATCCAGACTAAGAATTTACCGGCACCGAAAGCAAGGGCGTATAAGCTACCACTGAATAATAAAATCCCCAATGACCATGCTCGCATTGCTAATCGTGCAAATTTCGCCTCATGCCAAAGGGATAAGGCAATCACCATAACAGCAAGCGTATGGAAGATTTGATATTTTAAGCCGGTATCAATCCAGGCGAGGGCTTTCTCGTCTAAAACATGACTTAACCCATGGGCGGCAAACGCACCAAGAGCCACACAGAAAAAACCGCTCAAGGCGGCGATAAATAACCATTTGTTTTTCATTTAAAATTTTCCTATTAATACTGCCAAAATACCTGCAGCGATAAGCGGCCCCACAGGGATGCCGCCGAGAAAAGAGACACCGATAATAGTGCCGATGACCAAGCCTGTCACTAAGACAGGTTGTTCGCCCATCAGCGGAACGCCTTTGCCCGCAAGCCACGCGACCAAGACACCCACCGCAA
>ERZ773010.198-NODE-198-length-46089-cov-9.934896_pt1 | contig 46089 bp, 61 predicted proteins | sample MGYA00580842_ERZ773010 | MGnify/ENA primary metagenome ERZ773010 (study PRJEB29015, sample SAMEA2737982) | human oral metagenome | biome: human oral; feature: human-associated habitat; material: dental | place: China | collected 2107 ... | reverse complement strand
GTATCGCCACGCCGCCTCCGCGCGTACCCGATGCGCCTCCGGGACAAATGTCGTCCTACATCTGGTCGCTCAAACCCGGCGACAAAGTAACTATCTCCGGTCCGTTCGGCGAATTCTTCGCCAAAGACACCGATGCCGAAATGGTATTCATCGGCGGCGGTGCAGGTATGGCACCGATGCGCTCTCACATTTTCGACCAGTTGAAACGTTTGAACTCCAAACGCAAAATCACCTTCTGGTACGGCGCACGCTCCAAACGCGAAATGTTCTATGTTGAAGACTTCGACCAACTCGCAGCAGAGTTCCCGAACTTCACATGGCACGTCGCCCTGTCCGACCCGCTGCCGGAAGACAACTGGGACGGCTACACAGGCTTCATCCACAACGTGGTTTACGAAAACCACCTGAAAAACCACGAAGCACCGGAAGACTGCGAATTCTATATGTGCGGCCCGCCGATCATGAACCAGTCCGTCATCAAAATGCTCAAAGACTTGGGTGTGGAAGATGAAAACATCCTCTTGGATGACTTCGGCGGTTAAAATTTGACCTCAAATACAAAAGGAAGAAACCTCGGTTTCTTCCTTTTGCGTTTTATCAGCCATTGAGGCCGTCTGAAAACACCGTTCCTAAACACATCCTCACAGATGTTCTTTACTAAGGCTAACCCAAGCGGATTGCAAAAAGCGTTATACTGAATAAACAACTGTTTGATTTGATAAAGGTATCATCATGAAACATACCGTTTTATCCTCCGCCTTGGCACTCCTCATCACCGCCTGCTCCGTCGGTACGCCCGGCATGTCGGTTGGCTTAGGTGTCGGCACAGGTATCGGCCGTCATGTCGGATTGGGCACTTCCATCAACTTCCCCGTTAGGTTGGATAAAAATAAAAACGGTATATCGTCGGACAACGGCGGTATCAAGGTCATTGAAGAACAAATCATTACCTATTTCGATACCCACGGCAACACGTCCAACGGCATGGTCAAAGGCGGTTATTACCGCCAGTTAATCAACAAACGCGGCGGAGACTATATCGTTCAAGACTTTTATAGCGACAACGGCCAAAAGCGCACCGACCCTTATACCTTGGGCCGCAACCAACTGATGTTATTCCGAGCAATCCCCGACAACGGCTCTCTCACAACCTACGCTTACAACGGAAACGTAATGCAACAGCAGGTTTTCAAAAACGGGAAATTAATCAGTGCCAAATATTAATGGTTTACAAGATTCTCTTTCAGACGGCCCTTGCAACCATTGAAAAATTAATTTATTTAATATTCAAAATATTAAAGAACAACCATAATTTTTATTACCAATCCGGTTGACACTTTCGTTTCAGACGCTATAATAAGCGCTTCTTCCCCGATAGCTCAGTCGGTAGAGCGACGGACTGTTAATCCGCAGGTCCCTGGTTCGAGCCCAGGTCGGGGAGCCAACTATCCATGCTCTGAACCACATTTGGTTCAGGGCATTTTTCTTTAATAATCAACTCTGGACGGTAGTGAATCATGATTTCGTCATCATTCACGTCAATTCGTTCGATGAAATGTTGAAGCATCGCCCGAATCTTTTCAGGCGACTTGGATTTCATAATCACACCTTTTAGAACATTCACAGCATCTTTCAAGTCAGTATCGCTGATCGGCTCGTATTCCGGTTCATTATTAATGCTTTCAAGCTCATTAGTCAGCAGCTTTTCACGGTCTGTATAAGACTTCGCACGTAAAAGCATCTCATCCATATTAGGCGCCGCCGTCCCCATCTTCTCTAAGATGTCATACAATGCCTGCCGACGATGACGAATATCGCGTAGCTCTGATTGTATCAGGTCAATGCGTGGCTGTTTCTCGCTGCGCTTATCAAGAAACATCTGTTGGGCTTCCGTAATGAAGTCTGCCACTATATCGGCTTGCAACACCTTATCTAGCACGACTTCAAGCAAATATCTGTCAAATTTCTCCGCATTAATTCTCCGGCTGCCACAACCGTGCCCTTTCTGATAACCGGAGCAATTATAATAACTGTACGTTCTGCTTCGACCGGTAGCTGTTTCGATACGCATTGCCAAGCCGCATTTTCCGCATTTCAGCAGCCCAGTAAACACATGTTGACTCAACGGGCTGCCCTTTCCCACTGTTTCTTTGCCTTCTTCTAATCTTGCCCGGGCGGCCATAAATACTTCTTTATCTATAATTCCATTATGCGTCTCATACATAACCCACTCACTTTCAGGATTCGGCCTTCTGCCCGTCGTCCGATTAAAAATACTCATGCCGATATAAACAAAGTTCCCCAAAATCAGACGAATGTTGTCTTTACTAAAAGGTTTGTTTCTGAGGCTTAATCCGCGACGATTAAGTTCAATCGCAATGGATTTTGTCCCCTCCCCCGCCAGATACCGCCTGAAAATCTCGCGCACAATAGGCGCCGACTGCTCATCAACAGTGAGCTTCTTTCTTTTTCCGACCTCTTCTGTTTTAAATCCGAGGGGAATGAATCCACCGTTCCAGTAACCGTCTCTTGCATTTTTCATCATTGAACGCTTTGTATCTCGGCTAACCTGCCGAGAATAATGTTCGTCCATGATTTCATGCAAACTCTCACTAAACCATCCCTCATCGGTTCGGTTGTCGATGTCCATTGACACGTAAATTACACGCGTACCAACACCCTCAAGCAGCCGTTTATAGCTTGCCGCATCAATTCTATTTCGCGCAAATCGTGCAGTGTTCCAAGTAATAAAATAATCGACTTGCTCGAAAGTACAATACTGGATAGCGCGTTGAAATGCGCGGCGACGATCCGAACGGCCAGATTTCCCGTCATCATGAAAAACGTTTAAAACATTCGCCCCTAAATCTGACGCTTTCTTCATACCGAGTTCAATTTGACTCTCGATGGAAATGCCTTCGTCAGATTGACGCGTGGTACTCACACGCGCATAAATAATAGCCGTCTTCATTTATTTATTTTAATCCTATCGGCAGCGCGCGAAATGTGCGAACTACCCACTTTCTCGCCGAGCTGCTCACTTAACCGTTTCACGGATACGCAGTTTCCAAATGTATTTTTTATCAAAACACCGAACCGGTCCCGCTGATAGCGCTTTTGAGCGCGGAACGCGCGAAGCGTCGTCAAAATACCGCCGTCGGGCCGTCTGATTTCCTCATGAGAGTCCAAAATTCCCCACATCTTGATGAAATTATCGTAACCGATGGCGGTGGCGACTTCCTGCCAAATGTGGTTAAGCCCGATTTCGCGCAGTTGATTTAAGCGCGGGTCTTTTTCTGGCGGCGAAGCCGCGCGATTTTTTTCAGACGGCCTAATAGGGAGTTCAGAAAAAGTGTAGATTTCTAGGTACCCACCTCCCTGTGGTGGGGTGTGCGTACTGGCCTGCCGTTCCCCCACCCTTTCCCTTCGTGCAGTTTCTTGCTTCTTACTTCGCTTTTCCATCGTTTCAACCGTCCTGTGATGCTTATGTTTGTGTGCCAATACTTCGCTTTTTATCCATATGCGAAGTTTCCTAATTGTAGGAACCTGTTTGATTTAGCCCGATATTAAGGTCAATTTGCAGAACCTTCAAGACCATTACTGGGCATAAGGGTGAAGGTTCTTACACTATGTTTTGTGGGAACCAATCCGAACCGAAGAGACGTTCTTATCTCTTGTCTAAACGCCCCAACAAATCGCTGACCGGTGATTTGATTTTCGACAGCGGATTCGCGCGGTCAACTTCATGAAATAACTTACGTGTCGCCAAGTGAACATATATCTTGGTGCTCTTCGGGTCAGCATGACCGAGCAGGTCTTGCGTGATGCTCTGACTGACGTCGCTTTCTATAAGCTCGGTACCGTACAAATGTCGGAGGGCATGCGGGTGAAGTTGGGCGGGGTCGATTCCGGCATCTTCCCCGTGTTTGCGCATCATCTTGCGCAGGCCGCGGGTGCTGAAGCGGCGGCGTTCGCCGTGGTACAGATAAGCCGGGCAGTTGCGGTTGCCGGTGGTGACGAACAGAACATGGTCGCCATCCGGCAACAGGGTATCAATGCTGTGAAGGTCAGGGTGTTCGAGATACACGCGTATCAGCATTTCAGCTTCGCGCGGTATCGGAAGCTGACGGGTTTTATCCCCCTTCTCTGTAGTGCGAATCATCAAACGCGGTTCGCCGCGGTCGATGGCGGTTATCAAGTTGCTGCGGTTGAGCGCGGCAACGCCGCTGATGCGCAGGCCGCAACCGATTAAAACGCTAATGATGGCAGCGTCGCGCACCCCCTCAAAGGTGCTTAAATCGGGCTGCCACATCAATTTTTCCGCGTTATCCAGCGTCATCACGCGCGGCAAAGGCCGGCCGGTTTTGGGATAAGAAAGGCCGTCTGAAAGGTTGCTTGGAACAAGGCGGAGCGCGGCGGCATAAGTGTAAAATTCGCGCAAACATGAGATATGCGGCTTGCGAGACACGGCTTTCAGCCCTTTTTTATGCAGATACGGGCCGGTAAACACCATTAATTCATCTTGAGTGAGATTTAACGGGTCTTTCCCGTTCAGCCATTCTTCAAAACGTTCAAGCGTATCGCGGTAGGCGGTGATGGTGCGGTCTTGACAGCCGTCGTTGGCCGATTTGTGCAATAAAAATTCTTCAAAAATTCTGTTCATTCCGGGGAACCACTAGCAAAAATAACCGTGAAAACGTGGATGGGACTTATTCTACCATCATGTACTTATAAAATCAGTAACTTACATTCCACAAAAATCCACAAAAACCCGTGGATGACGGTTTCAATTCCGTGGATTAAATTTTAAGCAACCCGTTTTTCCGTGGATTGCCATTTTCCCTTTTTCCCAGCTTTATTTATCTTTATCTTTTTGAAAATATTAAATAAATATAAATAAATGGCGGGCGGCGGCGAAAAGGGCCGATGTGGAGAAAAACGGCATTTTGTGGATTTAAAAAAAAATCCGTGGATTTTTTTTCGAAATTGTGGACGCATTTTTTATATAAAACAATGATATAGAGAAAATCCACGGGAAAATCCACGGATTTTTTTAAAAACTGCGTCAATCTTTTGACGAAAACGGCGGTTTTCCCCTGTTTCAACGCTGCCGGGTCGTTGTTGAAAGGCTGCGTCCGGCGGCAAAATGGCAGGAAAAGCGAAGTTTGCCCGCAGGTGCGCCCGCGTGCGTATCGCGCGTGTTTTTGTATGTGCGTAATAGAAAAGGCCGTCTGAGATTTCAGACGGCCTTTTGATTAGAAGTTGCAGATAACCAGCTCTCCGCTTTGCCGCTGGGTTTTCTCGCGGCTGATTGAGTATGCCAGTTCAAGGCGGGTGATATTAAATGATTTGAATAACTCGACAATGTCGGGGTGGTCGTTAAGCGACAACATTATTTTCCCCTGAATGCTGCCCATTGCTTCCGCTAACCGTTCATACTCTTCCCAGCCGAAATCATGCGTATAGCCCGAGGTTTCCCAATATGGCGGGTCAGCATAGAAGAAGGTATGCGGGCGGTCGTATCGCTTTAAACATGACTGCCACGGTTCGTTTTCAACATACACCCCGCCGAGTCGCTGCTGTGCGGCGGCGAGCTTTTGACGCACGGTGGCGGGATTGAATGCTTTGCCTTTGGTTGCCGTTCCGAAATACTGGTCTATGGGCTTTGCACCGAAGGCGGTGTGTTGCAAGTAGAAGAAACGGGCGGCGCGCTGAATATCAGTGAGCGTTGCGGGATTTGTCTGTTGCAACTGCCTGAATGTTTCGCGGCTGGTGAGTGCGAAATCGAACTGGCGGACGAACTCATCGAAGTGGTGCTGCACCACACGGTAGAGATTGACCAGTTCGCCGTTGATGTCGTTGAGCACTTCGGTTTTGGCGGGCTGCTCGCGCAGGAAAAACAGCGCGCCGCCGCCGGCGAACAGCTCGACGTAGCATTGATGTTCGGGGAACATCGGCAAGATGTGTTTGGCCAGGCGGCGTTTGCCGCCCATCCAAGGAATCAACGGTAGTGGTTTATATGATAAAACGCCCATGAGACGTCCTTTCTTCAAAAGACGCTCACGGGCGTTCGGATTAATGGAATGCGGCTAGATGGCCGCAGCGGGGGCATTTGATTTCAATGCGTCCGCCGTTTAAGGCTTTGCCGAGCAGTTTATCACATCTCGGACATCTTAATGCACGCATCATTTTTCGGTTCTGCATTTTGCTGATTCCTAAAAATCGGGTTAGAATCAGACCGCCTGATCGGGTGACGGCCTCGGGCTGATGCAGGCCATCTCTGCGGAAGCTGGGCCAAGCGGTGCGTCAACACTGCTTGGTCAGCCGTCTTTCTTAATGTTTATTCATGTATTCCCTCCCTCTTTAGTGGTTCCGGTAAGTCTTCATATAGGTCTTTTGCCATTTCTTCAGCTTTGGCTTGTGTAAATCGCTTGAATCCTTTTCTCAACATATTTCTGTTTTTAGATTTACCTTCTATTTTCTGCCGACAGCTAGTTGCAAATTCGCTTAATAAATTCGAATTAAAATCAATAATGAATATGGCCTCATATTTATTTCTGTACATTGAAGTAATTTTCAGCATTATCCGTCCGTGTGGCGTGTGAAAAATCTTCCGTTTCATTTAAATTCCTTTCATAAACGTGAACCAATGCGTCGCCGTCTGGTTCTTTTTGTGTTTCATCGATACATGCCCGAATAAGGGCTTTTCTTCGGTCAATGCCAGTATATCGTTTACCCTGATTTGGTTTTCGTTCCACTTGAAAATCAGGATTCCGCCGGCTTCCAGCACTCGGAAACACTCTGAAAACCCTTTGCGGATGTCTTCCTGCCAGTTGTTTCCAAGCCTGCCGTATTTTTTGGCCAACCACGATTTATTGCCGGCGCGAATTAAATGCGGTGGGTCGAATACGACGAGCCGGAAACTACCGCTGTCAAATGGCAGCGCGGTGAAATCCAACCTCACATCTGGTTTTACTTCTAAAACACGGTTGTATTGACGGTCTTTCAGGATATGCCGTTCTTCGCGGATGTCTCCAAATAAAACCCGTTGGTCGGATTTATCGAAGTACATCATTCTGCTGCCGCAGCACGGATCAAGTATTTCCATTTCATTTTTTCTTTCTTCGCTGTTTGGCGGCCCTACGTTTCTCTGCTGCTACGCCTGATTTGCCAAAGTTTGGGCGCGGGTAAATGTTCAAAGGACGCACATTGGGCATGTTGATAAGTGCGCGGTTTACTTGTTCATAGCTTGGATTCTGTCCCCTTAATGTCGCCAAGAAATAACAAGCTGCTTCTTTCAAACTGCTGATAAGAATGTTCATGCTGCCTTTCTCCGAGATTCAAAAGTGTCCACGATGCTGTCAATGTCAATCAGCGACACACCGAAACGGTGGTGGAACTGGCAAATCGCTGCGGCGGCATCGGAAGCGGCCTGTTTCAGACGGCCTTGCAGCGCAAGCATGTTTTTCCCGTACTTTTTGATGTCGGTTACGCTTCGGCAGATTGGAATATCGCCGGCTGAAAGATTTGAAATGTACCACGCATAATCAAGCAGCATTTGCCGGGCTTTTGCTTCCGGCTGTTTGAGCTCGGCCGCTGCACTTTTTAGTGCTTGTCCACGAGTAACTGCGCTGAACAGGCTTTCCGCGGCTTCTGGCAGTTCGATGATGCCGATGATGTTTTCAATTACGCCGCATGCTGCGGCCTGGTCATTGCATGCCAGTTGCAAATGTGCGCTTGTTGTTCCGATTTCTTCGTCAAGCTGGAAAATCAGGCGTTTGAGATATGGGAAATTGCGGTTGCCGTTGATGCTTTCAGCCAGCTCTGCTTCAGCTTTGTCTGCCCATTCCGCGTAGTGCGGTCTGTTTTGCAGCATCCCGGACAAACGCATATGCTTGATGGCATGGTGCATATACAAGACTGCATAGTCATCGTGTGCAGTGATGATTGCATCCAGCATGATATTCAGCTTGATGCTGCTGTCTATCTGTGATTCTTCGCTGAGTCTGTCTGTATTGCCGATCATGACTAGCCGATTTTGCGCTGCTACGCTTTTCATTGCTGCGGTTGATTTTGCGGGCAGTTTTTTCAACTGTGCGCGGCGTTGGGCACGGTTCATTTTCCGAACTCCTTTTGGGTATATTTGTATAAAAGCTGTTTAATATCGGCGGGCAGGTCGGTGCCGATGTGGTTCAATCTGATGCGCTCGATTTCTTCTTCGTTTTCGATTTCGAGTATGTCTGCATTTTTGCTGTATATCGCGCATTCGTGCGGTACCAGCGTTTGCATGATTTCTTCCGCAAGCGGGTTTCCAAGCTGTTTGCGGTTGTATTCAAGCTGGGAAGACCGTATCGGGCATTGGAAATTGAGCTTGCAGGTTGCGCATTGGCTGTCGAACACACTGCCTTCTGTGCTGTTGGCGAAGTAGGCCATGTCGTTCCCCTATTCGTTGTATTCGGTTAACGAACTGCCGCAATCAGGGCAGCCACATTCTGTTCTCGGACGATTCATTGTGCTGCACATCTCAATTTTTCTTGTGCACTCCCATTTCACAAGATGACGTACTTGTCCGTTTTTCTCATCGTCCCAGCCGTTTTCTTTTATTTCGTAACATCCGACGCGGTATTGAGAAATGCCAGTGATAGTACCTTTCTTCATTCCACCGTGCATATATTCAACTTCTGTTCCTATTTTTAACGGCGGCTGGATATTGTTGGTTTTAATCCATTCTTTTTCTGCATCTTGTAAAGCGTCCTCAATCTGAATGTCGAATTCATCCAATAATTGAACGGTTTCAGCAGTAATATCCCAGCCTTCACATTCCAAGTCTTTTGCCAACTCAAATCCGTCTTTATGCCTTACAAAATGTTTTACAAGATGTTCAACTAAATCTTCTGATTCAAGGTATTCAGGAAGTGAATCGATGTTCTCTCTTACAAATACTTCTGCTGCTTCTTTGATGATTTGCTTATTAATTTGAGGGCGTTTCGGTTTAAACATTGTTGTTCTCCTTAGTTTGAATTGAATGTTTTTTATGTCCGATCATAAAGTCGAACCCGTTTTCTTCAGCTTCTTCTTCAGGCTGTAGGTAGCCCGGCAGGCAGTCTCTGCTGATACTGTCGCACGGCATTAAATCCGACTTTTTGCAGGCGCATTCGGCGTGCGGGTTGTACAGTCCGTCGTAGTTGTTTTTTTCTACATAATCGGCAACGATTTCTATCAGTTTCATGATTTTTTGCTCCATTTGAAAAAACGTTTGAACCATCTCACTTTGCCGGGTACCGGCAATTTCATAACTACTTCCCCTTCGTACACGGCAGCAGCTTGCGCCCTGATTTTCCGCTTGGCTTCCTCCGGGCTATCCGCCCAGACGGAAGCCGACCATCTGCGCCCGCCAAAGGTGTAACTGAAGGTATATTCGTTTTTAGCGCTATTCATTCGCGTCATCCCCACGTTTTGAAATTTCTAAAATCTGGTTGAGCCGTTGCTGCACTAAAATTTCGACAACGGTGATGATGATTGCGGCCAGCAAAAAGACGACTAATACTGCTGCAACTGTTGTGCTTATTGATTCCATTTAAATGCTTCCTTTCTTCATGAGTTTGTCGATTTCATCGCGGAAATTGCTGTCGTTGGCGATTGTTCCGAATAAGATTTCTTTACTGAATTTGCTTATGCCGTTTGAAAGGAGCCAGTCCAGCCGTTTAGTGTCTGCTAATCCTTGAATGATATTCGGGTGTAATTCCAGCGTGTTGTTATCAGGATCAACGATTTCATTTTCAGGATCGAGAAGCGTCGATAAATTCCCCGCCGCCCTCATCGGATGTGCTGACCAATAAACGTTTAAAAGATACTTGAGTGCCTTTCTGATGAAATAGTTGATCTCGTCTGAAACAGATTCGTCTTTACCGGCATCCAGTGCTTCATACAATTTATTTTGACCGACGCCTTCATCATCTTCTCCGCCCGGCATCTCGCCGTCTGGAATTGATTCGAGTGCACCTAAAATGTCGTAAATGGCATTTATATCGGCTTCTGTTGCTTTTGCTATTTTCATAATGTTCTCCGTGGGTTGTTTTCAGACGGCCTTTTATTTGGTAGTTCGGGGCATGCGAAGTACGGGTAATCTTTAGATTCGCAGGCTTCCCAATCAATGTAGCAGTGTCCATCGTCGTCGAATATTGATATAGCTTCAGTAAGAATGAGGTGCTCGCCGTCAGATACTAAAATCGTCGCGCCCTCTTCTGGTATAGATTGTTCAATGTGGAACCATTCCATTTTTTGTCCTCCGTTGGTTGTTTCAGACGGCCTTTCCGTCTGTGTTGATTAATCTTGTTCAGATTCTTTTATGATGTTTTCCAGCACTTCAAATTGCTGTTTAATCAAACCTTCTTTCTGCTCCTGACTGACATATGGAATTGGGATAAATGCCAGCCCTGTTTTTTTTAGATTTTCAGCCAATTCAATGGATTGTCTTAAATCTTTAGCAGATGCCCTATTAATCATGATTCATCCCTCACAGTCGGCAGCCACGGGGTAGCGTAGAGTCCGAGTTTTTCGAGTTTTTCCAGTGAAATGGCGGTCAGGTGGGCGGTTCGGCGGCCGCCGATGACGCGCTCTACATCTTCGTGTCCTGGCATCACTACGCCGCTGGCCATCAGTTGCTGTTTGAAAATCCGACCGGTTTTAATCGGCAGCGCGTTGAACTTGTCGCGCAGGTGGCTGCTGCTGCTGATATGGTCCATGATGTAATTCGGGCGGGTGAGCAGTGCCCATTGGCCGTTGATTTTGTCCCAGCAAAACGGGTGCTCGAACCGTTTGGCTTCAAGCTCGGAAAGGAAGATTTCCATAATCCATACCCACGGCAGGCGGGTGCCGTCGGTGTCGCTCAGGTGGTGGTTCATCTCGACAACCAAGTCGTCTAGAAATCCGCCCTGCTCAAGCGGGAAACCTGCGAAGTCGGCCAAAAATGCCCATGCGGTAGCGATAGCAGCGTAGTTTTCCATCATGCGTTTGGCGGTGGCGTCGCCTTCGCCGCTGCGGCTTTTTTGCTGGCACCATTTCAGGTATTGGCCGTGCAGGTCGCGGATGCGGGCAGGCTCGACGTGGCTGATGTATTGCAGCCACTGCCACACGGGGAACTGCGGCAGGTCGTGGCGGATGATGTCGCCCTGTTTCTTGACCGACAGCGTGGTGCGGCAGATTTTCGATTGCAGGCTCTCGACATCCACTTCTTCACCAGCCAGCAACACAGGCGAACACATCAGATAGGGAATCAGGGCGGCGCCGACGCGGGTGAACTCGAACCGGTAGGTTGACTGGAGCAGGCCGTCTATATCGGTGAGTACGCCTTTGGGTAGCTTGCTGTATTCGTCCCAGCCGACCGGATGCGAAGTGTATGAAACCGAAGCGCGGCGGCGGTGGTCGGTTTTCAGCATCTGACCAGACAACACTTGAAAAGCCAGCGTACCCTGCATTGATTCCAGCAGCTTTGATTTGCCCGAACCCTTCTCCGCCTGCATCTGGAAATGCGGGTAGAAACCCAGCACGGCTTTGAAGTGGCAGCCGAGCGCCCACACAAGCGCGATGGCGGCGGCGTTGTTTTTGAAAGTGGCCTGATAAGCCTGTACCACGCGTTGGGCGTCGGTTACTGTGCCGCGCGGAAAGCTGATGTTGTAGTACAGGCATTGTTTCTGCGGCTCGACGAAAAAACAGTCTTGTCCTTCAAGCGCGGCCAGTTTGCCGTCGCGCCATGCCAAGCCGACGAAGTTCACTACGTCTTTCGCGGCCAAATCTGCGCTGCGTTCCATGATGGTGAGCATCCTTGTGAATTTGGCGGGGTTCCAAATCATGCCGAATTTGGATTTCCACCAGTCTAAGTTGTAAATCTTGTCGCCGTTGATGACCTCGCGTTGCAGTTTGTAGCCGCCGCGCGGTGTCTGAGCGGTAATGCCGTACACGGTTTCAGGCTGGCTGTCGGTTGTGCCGTTAATAGTGCTGAGGTGGCCTTGAATACTGAGACGGCTTAATGATGCGAGCCGGAAACTGCATAAATCGCCGAGGGTTTCGCTGCGGCTGGGCGGCTCGTCTTCGTCGCCTTCGTGGTCTTTAAACTCATCGACGTGCTGCATGAAGTCGTCCATTGCGCGGTATCGCCAGTAAACGCCCCAGTCTTGCGCCGGTAGGAAAATACGGCGTCGGCCTTGGGCTTTGTCGCCGTCGCGGGCGTCAACGCTGGGCATTCCGGGAATCAGCCATTGGTCGAGCTTTTTCAGGCGGATTTGTAATTCGTGCGGGCCGTATTGAAGTACGTCGTTGATGTCTTCGCCTTCGTTCCATTCGAGCATATCGACCATGCGCGCGGCGATGTCGGCCGAAGTCAGCGCGTCGTACAGGCGGTATGCCGCGTCCATGCCCGGCCGTTTCCCGCTCTTCGGGTCGTATCTGTCGGTGTGATCCAGCGCGATGATGGCGCGTTTACCGCGTAAAAACGCCCAGTCTATATTTCCGACGTTGGCTACACCGCGGATGGCAAGGCAGGCGAAGCCCTTCTGATGCGCCAAAGCTGTTTCGATGCTCAATGCGTTGATTGGCGATTCGACGATAAACACGGTGCGGGCGGTTGCCAGCCGGCGCGGGTCGCTTGTCCAATAAAAACCGTTTTTCTCTCCTTGGCACTGGGTTTTCACGCCGCCGTTTAATTCGGCGTCGAGATAGCGGAAATCGACCGCGACGCATTCACCGTTTCCGTCGTACACCATGAATGCCGCAGCGGGTCCGCCGTATCCGGCTTCGCCCGGTTGCAGCTTGGGCGATGTCCAGTCGTTGAATCCGATAGTGCGGCGTTTGACGGCATTTTGGATAACAGCTTCGGCAATGCCGCGGTTGGCAAGGTACGCAACCGCACCGTCCGGGTTGGCTCTGCATTTTTGAGCGATAAATTCAATTTTCGTAAGCTGCCGCGGTTTGCCCTGCGGCGTAACCGGCATCGGCAGCCCGAACCATTCGCCCAACATCTTCGCCGCATCCATGAAGTTTTCCGACACGCCGGCGTAAAGCAGCAGGTCTATTGTGCTGCCTCCTTCGCCTGTGGCGTGGTCTTTCCAGCCTTGGCCGTATTGGCCCTGCCGATGCAGGCTCAGGCTGTGATGCTTGTCTTCGCGGTTCGGCGCGCGGTAGTTGCCGTTGCTGCCGTTTCGCTGCAAGCCGAGCCGTTCGGCGACTTGATGGATGTCAATATCGCTTTTAAGCTGGTTAAGCCATTGCGCTATTGCCGGGTTTTGGTTACTCATTGATTGGCCTTATTCGTTTTATGTATGTAGTCGCTGCTGATGCCTAGGCGCAGGCCGGTTTGCGGGTTGATAAACACGGTAGCGCGATATTCAGGCAGTTGGGCTACTTGCAGCCGGGTATCGGCGAGACCCAGCCGGTGGATAATCGGCGGAGTGGATAAATCCCGGTCGAACATCGCTTCTGTTTCCGGCTCGATGTCGAGCACAGACCAAAGCTCCTGCCACGGAACCGGGCACTGGTCTACGAGATTCACCAGCGTGCCCTCCGTCTGCTCGAGCGGCACGGCGACAATCATTCCAATGGCGGCAATGACTGCGTGGTCGAAGGCACGGTAGATTTTTCCGTCGGCGGCAAAAGTGAGTAGGTTTTCTGTGTTATACATTTTCGTACCGCCTTATTTTTTAATCTGCACCGCGATGTCGAGAGTGATGTCGGACATCCACATTCTGTCGTCTTTGGGTTCGATTCTGATGCAGCCGCCGTATTCGCCGTTCGCGCCGTAGTATTTCAGCTTGTTTTCCGACAGCCAGTTTTCCAGTCCTGCCGTCTGAACGATTTGCCACAGCCCTTCCATATTCGGTTTCATGTTTTCGGGCAATTCGACTAAAAGCGTGGGCTTGTAGCCGATGAAGATTGCGGCAGCTACGCCTTTCGACTCAAGCATATCGGTCAGCTCGGCGGCCCAGCTTGCAACATTAAGCGTTTTTGCGGTGTTTTTACCGATGCGGCTTAACGCTTCGAAATGCAACATATTTATACGGCGGTTGATTTTTTGCAGTGTGCACATGTCATTCTCATTTCAAGTTGTTGAATGCGGTTTTCATATCTGGTGATTTTCCTGCCGATGCCTTTAATCATTAGCAACGATTCTTCAATTAAGATTTTCCGTTCGTACCCTTCAAGCTTTGCGGCAGAACTTGTGCAGATGTGCAGGATGGTGTCCTGTTGCTGTTCTAAGCTGCGGATTTCGTGTTGCAGATATTTGATGATCAGTTTTTTAATGGCGTTAATCATGTTCATTCCTCCGGCAATTCGGCATCGCCGCGCATAAATTCAAAATCGGCCTGTTCATATTGTTTGAGTACGGCCAGCTCACGTTCGCGGGCTTCTGCATCGGCGGCGGCCATCAGCAATTCGCGGCTGTATTCGGGCTGTTGTGTGATAACTGGGATGTCCGTTTCGGTAACGGGAATATGAGCGGCGAGGGCGGCACCTATCAGGCTGGCACCGGAAACGGTTGCGGCGAAAATGCCGAAGAGTTTTGTGGAAAGTTTCATTTTTGATATACTCCTGTTTGCTAAGTGGATTGGGAAAATTCCCGGTCGGCGTCCAGGCTTCGGTGCTTCCATCACCGGAGCCTTTCGCTTTTTCAGACGGCCTTTTGTGATTTGTGAAACGCACGAAGTCGCGCAAGTGTGATGCGGTTGGGCGTTACGTTGTCTGCTTCTTCCATCGCTTCGGCCACTTCCTCGCGGGTGGCGGCGGTATAAATCGCGGTGGTGTTGATGTTTCTGTGTCCCAGCGCGGATTTCACGATGCGCAGCGGCTCTTTCGCGCTGCTGTTTCTGATGAGATTCATCGCCATCGTGTGTCGGAAAAAGTGCGGTGTAACGTTGAGGTGGCTCAAACCTGCCTGATTTGCCCATGACTTCACACGCTGCTGCATATTGCGTGTGCTCATCGGCTCTTGGTCTGTTCGTCCGGCGATTAAATAGTGTTCGGCGTTGAAGCTGCCGCGGATGTCTATTAAATTGATCAGGGCCACACGCAGCGATTTGGTGAGATAGACCGAGTGGTCATGCTTGCCGCCTTTACGGTTTTCGCAGGGGATATAGAGATAACCCGTTTCAAGTGCGGAAAGTGCGCTGCCGATGGTGATCTGCATAAATTCGCCGATGCGGCAGCCGCTGGCAATCAGTGCGCTGACGATGTAATAGTCGCGCTGGGCTTTCTCATCCGCGTATTGCTTGATTGTCGAGAGCAGTTTTTTCTGCTCGTTGTCTGTTAAGTAATGATTCATCTTTTTGTTCTCCCGCCGCCGGTTTTTCAGACGGCCTCAATTCTTTTAAAAATGCTTCGCCGAAAAGCCTTGCCAGTATTCCGGCTTGTGGTTTCAGGCTGCCGCCTTCAAGGTTGTCTGCAATACGGACGATGCCTTTTCCGGCTAAAAAATCGGGTGTGCCCTGCATAATGCTGATAACTCTTTTTTATTCGGGATATAAAATTTCAGTTACTTTTACGTTTAACGCCTCTGAAATTTTCTTTGCCAATTGAGCAGATACCTGTTTTTTTCCCAGTTCAATTGAACTAATGTGCGTCTGCGCGCATCCAACGAGAGTGGCCAGCTCGGATTGAGATAATCCTTTCTTTTTTCTGGCGGCTTTAATTACATTCATTTTTAACACCTATGGCTCTAAAGTTTTTAGAAGTATAACCAATAGCTCTATTTTTTAAAAGAGCCAAAAAGCGTTATTTTGAATATAGCTATTGGTTTTATAATTAACTATATGATTGGAAATAGAATAAAGTTGGCGCGCCGCGAGCGCGGCAAAAGTCAGGAATGGCTGGCGGAAGAAGTAGGAGTGAGGCAAACAAGCGTTTCAGCTTGGGAGCGGGGTTCTGCCGACCCCACCGTTGATAATATGTCGCGCGTCTCCCAAGTGCTGAACGTCAGTTTCGAATGGCTGGCAAAAGGTGTCGGAGCAATGACTGTCGGCGTCGGCAGTGCATTGAACGAACAGCCGTCCGCATACGACATGCAGACCGAAGAACAGCGCGAACTGCTGGCTTTATTCGACCAGCTCAGTAAAAAGAAGCGGGAAGTTTTAATGACATTCGTGAAAGATTGGATTGAAAAATAAAAAAGGCCGTCTGAAATTCAGACGGCCTTTTTCTACGCCTCTGCCACGGACAAATAGATTTTATATTTGACATCTATATCGGCAACATTCATCCCGGACGCCCTTACTTGACACCCTGTCGATGAGACCGGGCCGATATTAATTATTGGCCCCATCGTCGTCAGCGCGTTGTATTGTATGGAGATGGAAAAAATCGGCTGCTGATATGTGTTTTTGAAAACAATTGCACCCGGGCGGGTGAAAGGGTAGCCGTTGACCTCCCACATTTCCTTGGTAAGCTGAATTGTTTCCGCCGCTTTGTTGGAACCTTTCAGCGAAGCGAGCCACTCTGTTTCCGAGCCGGAAAAGCCGTGGTTGACCGCGATTTGATAGGCCGACAGGCCGTCTGAACCGCGCTCGCCGTCTTTGCCGGGTACTCCTTGCGCCCCTGCCGCGCCGTCGTTACCGTTCAGGCCGTCTGAACCGCGTTCTCCCTGTTGGCCTCGTTCGCCTTTCAGCGAAGCGAGCCACTCGGTTTCCGAGCCTGTGAAACCGTGGTTGACTGCGATTTGATAGGCCGACAGGCCGTCTGAACCCGCTACCGCGGGTTGATTTTCAGACGGCCTTTTTGCCGGCGCATCTTGCGAGATGATTTTCAAATCGTCAGGATGCATTATTCTGCCAGCTCGAAATGTGGGCCATCAATAAACGCGCGTTTTCCTGCGGCGCGGCGTTCAGCAACGTAGTCAGCGACAAGCTGGGTTGTCGGCTTTGTTGTGTCGTTGAGTGTTGCCCAGCATCCGCCCCAACGGACGCGGATGTTCAATTCTTTGGCGGCCGCGCGCATGGCTTCGGCGATGGGATAGAAATGTTCCCATGACCAAGAAATTTCATTTGTTCCGTTGCCGTCAAAATCGCCCCACGGGATAAGGTCGGATGCATGTCCGTAGCCGTCGGCCTGTTTTAAGTGTTTGCTGTTCAGGGTGCGGCTGGCACCGGCGGCGACAAGGCGTTTTTGTCGGTCAAGGCTTCGCAGTCCTTCGTTGACGCTGAAATCCTGCGTTGTTTTCTGAATAGCGAGTTTGATTACTTTTACAAGATTCGGGTGTACGCCTTCTAATTTAGACAGGCTTGTTTTTCCGAGCGTGTATTTTTGAGTGCTCATCGTGCATTCCTTTTTCTATCGCTGCCGGAACGCACGGCGGCTTGGTTTGAGAGATTATTGCGCCTGAAGAACGGCGCGGTCTGATTTAAGAATATCGACACATGCATCGCGCTGGGCGATGGCGGTCAAGGCGTCGTCGGCGAGGTTGAGAATATTTTGTTCAACTCCGCTTCCACCTGTTGCTTGTTCGGTTCCCCGCTCTGAATCCACGCCGGAATCGGGGCGAGATTGATTTTCTGAGGGCTTGGCGCAGGCGGCGTTTTGCTGGCGCAGGCGGCGAGCACCGGCAGCAACGTCAGCACGCAGGCGCTTGATTTCAGCTTGTGCATTTGCTAATTCCTTTTGTCCTTTAATATCAGCTTCGGCGGTTTTGGCGGCCGCCTCGCGCTCGATATATACGGTTTTGGTTACGGTTTGGATTTCTGTTTTCAGACGGCCTTTTTCGGCTTCGTCCCACTTCTTTTGCCAGTGGCCGTCTGTAACCGCCCATGTGATGCTGCTTGAGAAAACAGCGGCAACGGAAGCAGCAATCAGACTAATCTTCCACATTACTTTTCCCTCCTTTCAGGTTTTTTTGGAAATCGTCGGTGTAAAGCTTGATTGCTTCGTAGCCCAATACCCCGGCGCAGCAGCTCAGAAACAACATCGTCAAGCCGCTGATTGCAATGATGTCTGTTCCTGCCACGAATAAATAAGTCAGCAATCCGGCAAAAGCCGAGATAAACATACTTAAAGCCAATTCAACAGCAATGTTGTTGCTGTATTTATGCGGGTTTTGCAAATTGCGCACGACTTGAATCACGCCGCCGCCGGCTCCGCCGAGAATGTTGTAGAACAAGTCCCACGCCATCACACCTGAGAATGCACCGTGAATGGAATCTTTAACGGCGGCAAGTGTCGGTGGAGCAAAAAGCAGATAGAAAATCAAGAGAGAGACGTTTTGTATAATTTTATTTTTCTGCATTGCGGTGTCTTTCGTTGTTGATGATTCCCTCAAGCACGGCTGCCGAGAATCCCCAAATAAACAGCCACAGCCACAGCCACTTTATCGAGCCGATATTTCCGGCACCGATGTATGATGCGGTCGGCACGACAAACAGTGATGCGACTGCCGGCGGCAGATAGAAACAGTGCCGGTAGCTGTTGGCCAACGTGCAACCGCGAATCATCATTACGCGCAGGCCATCTAGCCATCGCAGCTTCAGCCAGCTTTTGCGATGGAAATATTCTGTTGCCGCCTCGCTCTTAATGGCTGGCCAAATCAAATCAAGCAGAGCATCAACAATCAACAACGCGGCAGAAGTGATGAGTGCAAACAGCAGGACGTGTGCGCTAAATCCGCCGAAATCGTTAATCAGATTGAGCATTGAGCCGTGAATATGTGTGTTTGTGAACCACACGGAGATAATCGTGCCGCCGTATCCCAGCCGCATCGAAATCAGCAACAGGGTATTTTCCCGGCGAAGTCGGATACGTCTGTTCATGATGTCCCCCCTGCGGCTTTTGCCAAACGTGCCGGCGTGTATTTTTGGGGCGGGAAATAACACAAGACTTCTGCGCACCACTCGCTGCAAAACCATCGTCGGCGGTTATGCGGAAATTTAAGCACTGCGCCGAGTGCGCCAAGATAATCGTATTTCGCCCCGTGTGTACGGCGGAATAAGCGGCTTACTGACAGTGCAACCGCCGGCGGCAGTTCGATTAAATCCCATTTTTCCGGAGGTAATGGCATATATTTTGTTCGAACACCACCGTCGCGGGCGCTTGATGAATAACAGTAATAATATTTTTCAGACGGATTATTGCCGTCAAGTACGGCAATCTCGCAATGACTATAAGGGCTGCGTGTGATTGTTCGGACGACAAAATCGACAAAGCGGTCAATCCAAACATTCATGCCGCGGCCGTCTCGACGGCCTTTATACATTGCCAGATAGACTTTATTCATTTCAGACGGCCTCCGGTGCGGTGAACTCAATCACGATCTTTTCCAGCGCTACCTGCGTTTTCGCTGCTTCGATTTTACTTTGCAGCGCTTGTCGTTGACCTGCCACATGTGCTGCGAGTTGTTCGTAAGCCAGCGTTTTACGCAAAGCCGCTGCTTTAAGTGTATCGGCGGGTATGCCGCGGGCGGTGGCAATGCCGTCAAGCACCGGCGTTGACGCGGCTTTATCTGCCTGCCAAGCCTTCGCCTCAGCGGCTTGAATTGCCCAGCTTGCAAACTCGAATTCCGGTACGCTGTCGATACCCGCGTGCTTGTTAATAAAAGCCTGAGCGGCAGCATTTAATATGACGAGTTTGACAGATTTTAAGTCGTTAATATTTACCGATTCATCCGGGGTCAGGCTGACGCCGTCTGGCAGGCTGCCAATTTGTTGCCAGATTTGCTCACCATCTTTGGTAAATACCAAGACGCCACGATAATCGGGAATAATCTCCCATTTCTCGCCCGTCCATCTCGCTGCTTGAAATTCTTTCAACGTCGGCAATTCGGCCTCGATACTTTGTCGGCCGTCGTCAAAATATTGCTCTTCTACGAACAGGCCGTCTGAATCAATTACACATCTTGTCATTTTTTCAATTCCTTGATTTCGGTTTCTAATGTTTCAATTCTTGCGGCCATTTCTTGAATGGCTTTAGTCAAAACTGGGATGAACGTTTCGTATTCGATGGTATATGTGTCGTTTTTGATGTTGACCATTGGCAGGCGGCCATATTCATCTTCCAGCGCGGCAATGTCTTGTGCGATAAACCAATGCTGCAAACGGTCTTCTTTATGGCGGCCGTCTTTTGTTGGGTTCTTCCACCATTCGCGGACTTTGACTGCGCGTTCTTCCTCCGGCAAATCGGCAAATAATTCGTCGACATAAGCATCGCGTCGGTCGTAGTAGCCCGTGACCGGCTTTAATTTCATGACAAATTGCAGGCCGTTTTTCAGCGGCTTGACGTCAGCCTTGTCGCGGCCGTCTGAGCGGATGTTCACGGCTGTCGGCGCGTATAAGGTTTGCCCCGTGGAGCCGATTTGGATTTCGTTGTCGCCATTTAGGCGCGCACCGTAGCCGATTGCGATTGAGTTTGTGATTTTTCCGCTTAATACAGTACCTTGTACATTCCGATAACCCGCGGAATCACCAATAAATACGCTTTGTTCACTACTGATAGTAGGGCCGCACCAGTAGCCGACGGCCACGCTAGACAGGTGGGTACCATTTCGCAATGCAGATGCACCAATGGCAACTGTCTTTTGCGGGTTATCGCTGGATACCATCGCATCAGCGCCAATTACCGTCGTATATGCGCCGCTTACCGCATTCTTAAGTGCATTGGTACCGATTACTGTCAATTCTTCGTTTTTCGCGGCCGACGATGATGTCGAATAAACATATTTAAGTTCTGCGTTACCCGATGCGTTAAGCTCTTTCGGGCTGCGGATGGTGAGGCTGTTGCCTGCCGCTGCTGTTACTTCTACCGGTACAACATCACCTTGCACAGTTGCAGCATCGCCTGAAGTCAGACGGATGCCTACCCAGTAACCGACTTGAGCGCCTCGAATATTGCCAAAGCTCAACGTAATATCATGGCCGTTCTGAATATAACTGCCGCTTTCCGTTCCGTTCCAAAGCACATCGCCGCCATTTGGTGCCCGGGTGCGCTCTAGGTTTTCTAATGCCGCCGCGCCGAGTACGGTTACTTTTTCTGCCGTTTTGGCATTTTTTGCCGCACCACCGCCGACCGCGGTTTGTGCATCTCGGCCTTGGTACATCTGTAGCGCCGACTCGCCAATGGCAACAGTTCGAGAAGTGGGCGACGTCCAAAACACTTCGATGTCGCCCGTTAAGCCAATCGGCGCGGTACCTGCCAACGCGGCCGAACCTAAGGCAACATTTGAATAGCCTGTACCTAATCCCTGCCCGGCATTGCGCCCGATTGACACATTAGCGTAACCGCTGGTAATGCCGCGTCCTGCATTGCCGCCGATACCGATGTTTCGTGTGCCAGACATGCGGGATTGTTCATACCATTCGGTGTCTGCTTGCACGTTAATCAAACTGTCCGCGCCGATAGCGATATTGTCTCGGCTGATACGGGAAAAGCCCTGAGCGCGGTCACCGATGGCAATAGCAGAAACGCATTTTTCAGTTTTCCCCATCGCGCCCTCGCCGATGACCACTACGCCCGCGCCGGTCCACTCTCCCGACTTGAGGCTTGCCGCTGCGCCGCTGCCCGCAATAAACCTCCCGATGCCGTTGCGGATGGCTTGATATTGCACATCGACAGTTTTGCCGTTAATCACAAACTTGCCGTTTGTGTACTTGTTTTTCTGCGGATAACTACTACCCGTATCAATAGATAAACCCAAGCAGTCGACAACGGCGCCCAGTGCAGCGGTTTCAGCGGCATTCAAAGTTGCGAGTGCATTGTTTTTGCTTGCCGCATAGCCGAAATCATAAAGACTAAGACTGACACCGCCGAATAACGCACGTTTCCAGCGCGTTCCGTCTGCCGACACAATCACAGTGCCGCCGTTGTCGGCGGTGGTTTTGTCTGCCGTATCGGCAATGAATACCCCGCCGCCAGTCGTGCCGCCGGCGTAATAGGCGTTCAACAAAACTGCGGCGAATCCGCCATTCAATTTTCGAAGTGCTTCAATACTTTCAATTTTTCCGGCGCCACCAGCCACCAAACTGATTGCTTTAAAAAGCTGCTGATTGTCATCGGGATTCAGTGTCATGCCCGATTTTTCAATCGCATTTGCAATTTCTTCCTGAATTGAGTTCATAAAAGCCGCACCGGGTATCGTGGCGATGCTGCCGGTCGATTTATCGCCGGGTTGGAATCCGTGCTTGCCCTTCCCGAACATGTCGCGGGCGGCGTAGTTTGTTTCGGGTACGCGTCTCATTGAATGTGTTCTCCGTATGCAAATAAAACTTTACTCATAATGCTGTTTTCTCTCAGGATGATGCACTCTGCGAACGTATCGCCCCATGTGCGCAGGTGTTGGTCGCAAGGGTCGGCGCATGTCCATTCCGTGATATTGCTGTCTTGCCCCAAATCGACACGCCAAATGAAACGCCATTGCGGATCATCGAAAACGGGCTGATCGCACGGCATTTCGCATGTCCATAATCTGCTGCGTTCGATTGTGGCGTTTTCGTAACCCAATGCATTCAAGATTGCAAGGTAGCGTGTTCGGCGCGCGCCGCCGTTGCTCACGATTTTTGCGTAAACGTTTTTCTGACGCTCTTCAAGTGTTTGCGCGCCAACCGAACATTTATCGGGCAGGCTTAGGCTCGCTTCCCATTCGCTCAGCAGCAGCGTTGAAAGTCGCGGGTCAAGTTCGTTAAACAGTTTTAAATCAAGCTCGGCGGCCGCGTGCAATTCAACTGCCGTCTTATAAACAAGGTCGGCTGCGTCGCATTGGTAGTCGGCATCAATAGCAATCCCGGGCGGCAGCAATTGCCGCAGCATCTCGTCATACTCTCTCACAGCCATGTGATTTTCCCCAATTCAAGCAATTCGCCGACATTGCAAATCACGTTTGAATTTGGCGACCTCAAGATATGATCGTATTCACCGGGCGCGGTACTGATTGCTTCGGCAAAATGAGTCAGCGGAATGGTGATGCCTGCGGCAGGCTGCGGCACATAGCCGTCTGAATCGTATTGCACCGGTGCCGCATGGCGGGCAATTAGTGCCCGGATTTTTGCTTCGGCCGATTTACGGTTTTCCGGGCTGTCGGGCTTGATTTGAATTTCCATGTTCAACACGCGCTTTTTCGGCGCGGTGGCGATGATTTCGCCGAAGGGCAGCCCGGTTTTTTCGAGGTGGAGTTGGACGGCCTTTTGCGCCTCTTCATTCGGATACGGGTCGGCATCGCCGTCACGCATAAAATATACGGTTACGGTTCCGATACCGCCCAGCAGCGGCACCGCCCATGCGCGTGTAACGCCCGGCACTTCTCGCGCCCAGCGTGCCCAGTCTGTAGTACGCCCGACATCTTTCCCGTTTTTGCGGCTCTCGATAATACGTTCGCGCAGCGAATCGATGCTTTCGATGTCGCTTCCGCCGGAAATTCCGGCGGTTTCCACTGTTCCTTCCACACCGGAAATCGTGTTGACGATGGTGAGTTTCTCTCCGGCGGCTGTATTGCCTGCTGCGCCGGCAGTCTCGGCGACAATGTCTACGCTGATTTTTCCGCTTTCCGGGATGGTTACGCCGGCTTTCACAATAAATACGGCACCGTCACTGCGGTTGAGCAGTGTTCCTTGGGGTATTGCCGTTCCGCTGTTGCCTTTAATCGTGCCTTTCCCGACCGCGGCAACCGCCGGCAGACGGCCTTCATCAAGCCACAACGGCGCGTGCAGCATTTCGAGCACGTCGTCGTCGCACGTTTGCGGAAACATCTGCCGGACGCGCCAATCAATATGGCCGTGCAGCCCGTGTACGGCACCGGCCAACGCCCGTGCGAACGGCGTGTAGAGATTGCGGCGCATCACTTGAGTGCTGCCGTTAAGCGGCAGTTCCGCCGATAAACGGCGGTTCAATTCGGCAAGGCTTTCAATCTCATAAGGCATGTTTCAGTTCCAGTTCGAATCGTCTGTTATCGAGCTTTATCAGCAGTCCCAGCGTTTCACGCTGCGGCGAATATGCGGTTATGCTGAGTTTTTCGCAGACGCCGTCTTCAAGCATCCAGCGCAGGGCATCGTTTGCCGCGTCTTCTGCGCGGCGCAGGGTTTCGGGAGTGTCTTTACTGCGGACAAGCTGCCACAGCCTGCTGCCCCATTCGTCGCGCTCTGTTAAAGCGTCACCCCACCACCCGCGCCCGACTGTGCCGTCCTGCTCGGTGCCGCGGGCATCGCAAAACAGGCTTAAAATCACGGCTCCGATGAGTTCATCTTCGTAGAGATTAAACGGGATGCCCGTATTCAAATCTAGTACGACTTTTGTCATTTATTCGGCTCTCCGGTGTTGCCGCCGCTTGTTGTGTCGGGGTGAGTGTGCGTTTCCAAATCCACGCCGTTGGCGGTTACTTTATCTGCTGTAATCGTGTCGGCGGTCAGGCCGCCGTTGATGTTTGCCCCCGCGCCGCCGACCATGCCAACGCCGCCCGTGGCGGTGATGCCGATATTCCCGCCTGCTTGCATGGACGCATTCGCCTCAGCAGTCGCGGTGATGTTTTTTGCATTCGTGGTGACATCCCCGCTTGCTTCAATTTTGAAATTCTTGCAAATCAAAGTTACATTACCTTGATCGTCCATTTTGAAAAGCTGGCCGAACATGGCGTACATCGCACTCTCACCGCTATTTAGCGGCGGGACATGGTCGGGGTGTTCGCAGGCTACTACTACGAGATGGTCGCGGCTGCCTTCCACCGCCACGGCCGCTACCGTGCTTCCCTGCGGCGGATGTCCGCGGTGGCCGTAGTTTTGTATGCGTTCAACACCGTCGCGGGTTTCGTCGGCGAGCAAGTCGGCCTGTATCAGTTGTAGCCCTGCATCTTTCACCAGCTTGACCACGCCTCGCGCAACCATCAGGCGGAGTTTCTGTAACGGATTCATATCGGTGATTCCCAAACGGTGTATTTAGTGGTGTCTTTCCTCTTGCGGGCCGTTTTTTTGGCCGTCGTCTTAGTGCTTGCTTTTTTCTTTTTGGCCGGCGTTTTTTTCTTCGGCGGCTGTTCGGACAACCGGTCGTATGCTTTCGGATTTGTGAGATTCAGACGTGTAATGGTGCCGCCGTCGTCTTTGCGATATTCCAAGTCGGAAATAATCATCTCGTCATTGTCTTTATGCAGATACGGGGCTTTGACGAGTACGCGCAGTCCGGGAAGCCACAAGCCGCCGTTGTCGCCAGCCTGCCGCCAGCTTTGCACGGTAACGCTGGCCGTATCGGACATGCCTTCGCGCATTGTCTGTTCGTGCTTGGCGCGTTTCTGAGGTGTGGTGCCGTGGTCTTCGGCCAAAATCACTAGTGGTCGGTAACGCTTCACCCCGCCGTCTTTAGCTTCACCTTTGGCGTTATGCACGCCGCGCGCTTGGCCCTTCACGGTGTACTGTGAGAATTGCTCGGTTTCATCCGCAGCGGCCTCTGCTTGCAGCATGTTTTCGCCCTGAACCAATGCCGTTTCTGCGGCAGTCTGCTCCGGCAAGTTGATGACAAGATTCCCGTTGCCGTCCGTCCACATCATCAGTGCCTTCATCCGCAAAAGCCGCTCAAGTGTGTCCTGCACTGTTTCGCCGTCTTCCAGCGAGAAGCTGGCGATTTTTTCGGCGGCTGCCTTTTCGGCCAGTTTGCCGATTACCACGGCAATGCCGAACGGATGGCACAAATCGGTGGCGATTTGTTTCACCGAGCTTGACCGCCATTGGCCGCTTTTCCAAATGGCCGAACAGTCCACCAAATCGGCGGTTTTGTCGCGTCCCTCAACATCAAACCATGTGCTGCCACTATCAAAGCCGATGCGCGTTCTGTTGACATAGCCCGTACACACCGCGACATCGTCGATTTTCACCACTGCGATGTCGCCTTTCTGAATCGGGCGGCTCTCTACTACGCCCGGCCAACGTTCGGTAACACGCAACGAGAAGCTGCCGGCAAGTTGCTCTATGCCTCGCTGGATGCTGATGCTCGTCCAGCCGCCGTAAACGGAGCCGTTGACCAGCAATGTGCAGTTATTGGCCATCGCGCATCACCTCCACCTTCCCGGGCGGCACGAAACACGGATGTCTCACCTTGTTGCGGGCGACGATGTCGTCGACAGCTTCAATCGAGCCGTTTACCTGCCACGCCAAAACCAACGCCGGCATGGTTGTTTTCGTTTCCAGCACGCGCATTTCCCTTAGAGTCGGTATTCGCGCTTCTACCGCCGCCACCGCCTGCGTGCGCACCGCTTCAAGCGCTCGGTAAACTGTCGGGCTTGCTGCAAAAATTTCTTTATCAAGCGCGGTCAAAGCACGACTACGTGCCGCAGCCAAATCCGTGCGACTGTCGTAATCTTCGAAAGCCAGCAGACGCACCTGTTCGAGTACCGCCGTCTGTCGCACCATCTCCGCCAGACTGGGCGGCATTTGCTGCAAATCTGTACCCACCGCATTGACCGTCCACGCCGCCTGCCGCACTTCGCCGCGCAGCGTGCCAAGCAGTGTGTTTTGCCGATAATCGGTCTGAAACGCCTGCTGTGAGGCAATTGCATACCCTGCGCTGTTTCGGATAGAAAAAGGCCGTATCGCCGCCGCAGCGGAACGGATTAAACCTCTTATCCGGTAAAACAAATCCATAGGCCGTGATAAAAACGAACCAAGCGTCAAACGGGATAATTGCGATTTGCCAAACTCGACGGCAGAAAGAAAACCCTCTAGATAGTCATAGACCTGATTCAGACGGCCTTCTGCGATGTCTAGCCAATCAGTAACGTCCGCCAGCCATTTATCGGCAAAATCTGCGCCGACAATTTCCAGCGCATCGTCCACCGCAGCATCAAGCAGCCCGCCAGCATCTTCCGTTGCGTCCGGCTCCGTGTTTTCACCCGCTTCGACAAAAGTAAGCTGCACTGAATAGCGGCCGCCTTCCGCCCGCGGATAGCGCACATCGGCCGAATTCTCAAGCTGCACATAAGCTTTGCCGAAGAAAGGATGAATCAGCGTTCCCGCTCCCTCGCTTTCGCAAGCATCGATAAACGCCTGATATTCGTCGACATTGATAAAAAACGCGGTCATATCAAAACGCCGAGCCGCCCTGCCCAGGTCTTCACCGTATGGCAGGTCGCGGAACGGATATTCGTGCAGCACCGTGCGGCGGCCGAACTGACCAGACGTTTCCTCAACGTGGAATGCCGCACCTTTGAACGACGCTTCGCGCAAAGCCATTATTTCGCTCCTGTATTGGTTTTCCCGACGTTCAGCGTAGTATTGCCGTTGCCAACGGCGGTAGTCTGAACCTGTAGCATGGGCGAAGCAGAGACAGAGACGTTTATCTGCCCTTGAATCTTCGTTTGCCCGACCTGAGCAATCAGCGCCTTACCTACCGCATCGGCATTGTTCGATACGGCCTGCCCTGCCTGCTGCAAGCCTTGAGCGGCAGCCTGCCCGGCCTGATTAATGGCTTCGCCCGCCTGTTTGCCGACTTCCGGCCCGATGCCCATTGCCAACCGTTTGGCATCCAGTCCTTTTCCGGCGGCATATTGCTGCTTCATTGCGATGATTCTGTCTGTTTCGCCTTTGTTCAGTTCTTCGGAATGGAACAACAAACCGAGGCCGATGCCTGTTTTGGCATTCAACATACCTCTTCCCGCACTGCCGAGCGTTCGGATTGCCGTACTTCCCGCCTTTCCTGCCATTTGCCCTGCTGCTTTCCCTGCCGCCGTACCTCCGAGACCCTTCATCGCGATACTGCCACCGATACCTGCCGCCGCAGCCGCAGCCGTGGTATAACCGGCACCGGACATAACCGCTGCGGCATTCGGGAAAGATTGAGCAAAATTGGTTACTACGGCCGCAGCCGTTCCCAATGCCTCGTTAAATGGCTTGAACGCCTTTTGGGTGGCAATCTCCCACTCGTTCGTTGCCTGGTCAGTTTTCCAAGAATCGGTAGCTTGAATCACGCCGAAGTTTTTTCTCATCGCCCCCGCTGATTCATTTCCCTCGGCAATAATCTTGTCGTACATCGATTTGTTGTTTTTGTAAGCGAGGAAGCCGAAAAGCGCCTGCCGGTCACGCAAGACGCTTTGAATCACAGACCCTTCCAGCGTACCTTCGATGGCAGAGTAGATTTGGTCGTCGGTATCGCCGCGTTTGCGCATTTGATTGACTTTTTTCAGTATCTCCTGCGAACGCTCGTCTTCCCGAACGAGTCGGTCTAAAACTTCGTCAAAGACCTGCAATTTGTCTTTTCCGTCAAGCTGCCCTTTGACGTACATGTCGTCGACATTAAACCCGATTATTTTCAACCGCGATTTATACTGATCGTGTAACGCTTTTTTCGTATCCACCGAGGTCAATTTCTGCAAGATATTGACCACGTTATTGGCAGCTTCGTCAGAGTTCCCAGCATTCATGCGGGCGACTTGGTTCAGGGCGGTCAGTTTGTTCAGACCTAACAAACCTTGTCCGAGGACATTGGCTGACAGCGGCATTTGCTGCGGCAGGTGGCGCGCCAAGTCATTTGCTTCGAAATTGCCGAGGCCGGTTGACGAAGTAACAATATCAAGCGCGTTTTCAAAATTGTCTTTTGAAATTTTCAGGCTGCGGCTTGAAGCAAGAAGAATCTGACTGACGTCGGCTGCTTCCGCGTCAAGTGCCACCGAACCTTTCAACGCCGTGTCCAAGATGGGTTTCAGCAAATCGATATTGCTTTCGGCGGCCAAAATATTTTCCGCCGCACCAATCGCGTTATCTCTTTTAATGCCGGACGAGCGAACAGCCTCTTGTATGACTGCGTCGATACTGCTTTTCTGCGCGATTCGCCCTGCAACATCAAGCTCCGAATACCCAATGTTCACAAGATGGGCGAGGCGGCGGTCGTAATCCATCGTTTTCTTCACCGGCTCGCGCAATACCATCGCGCCGGCGGCCGCGCCGGTAATCATCCCGCCTGCCTGTCGCAAGCGGTGCTGCGTTTTTTCAAGCGTGCTCATCTGCCGCCAAGCCGCGCGGCTTTCTTCGCGCACCTTGCGCAAATCGGTAATCAGCCGCCCGAGGTAGCTTCCCCGCCCTAGCCGCTTCAGGCCGTCTGAAAAACGCCGCATATCCTGTTCGGCGCGACGAAAGGCCGTGTTCATGCCGTCTGAACGCGCCGTGATTTTCACGAACAATTCATGACTTGTTTTCATTCACCACCTTTCAATTTCACCAATTCATCGAGATACGCATAAAACCGCCACTCCGGCAACGCGAGTATTTCAGCTTCGCTCCAGCCGGTATGACCGGCAAGCAGCAGCACCGCCTGAAGCAGCCTTACTCTTTTTTTGCCTCATCAACCCCGTCTGCTTCAAGCTGTCCGAGCGCGTCAATCAAGATGTTGTAGTCGGCAAGTTTCAATTCGCCAACCATTGCCACGGTTACGGGGAAGTCGGCGCCGTCCAGCTTCTCGATACAGGTAGCCACCAGCGCCGAGCGGAAAGCGATGCTCCCGCCGTTGGCAGGCATCAGGCTTTCCGCTTTAATCATGTCTCCGACGCATGGCTCGCGTAATACAACATCTCTCAAGTATTCGCCGCCGACTTTAAAACCGTGTTTCAGGGTAACGACTTGTGTACGCATTTCATGTCCTCCGTGTCAGTTTATCGGGATAAAATAAAAAACAGCCTTTATTTTCAGGCTGTTTGCGAGGATAAAACAGTGGGATTTTCGGCAACGGGAAAGGCCGTCTGAAAATTCAGACGGCCTGAAAATACTCACCAAACCCAAAAAAATGCTTGCAAAATATTATAGGTACACCTATAATAAAGACGTTGGGTCAGCCAACAACGGGAAAAGCCCTACCGAAGCAGGGCTTATCATGGAAGGATTACCCGATGAATGCACTCATCAAAGTAATCGTTCTGGTGTTACTAATCCTGATTAGCGCTCAGGCATGGTAACGTAGTACCAGACAGGGGGAGGCGCATCTCCCCCGCTTCCGCCACTATACATCTGTCAGTATCTAAAATCAAGGATAAAATCATGGCGCAAACATCAACAGAAATTCAAAAACGTAGCGACGAAAAACGGGGCGTGGCCGCCAAAAGCTACAAACTGCCGAAAGAAACCATTGAACTTATCGCCGAAATATCGGAACAAACGGGGAAACCTCAATCTGTCGTGATTGCCGAAGCCGTGCGCCTTTACGCAAACAATAAGGCCGTCTGAATTTCAGACGGCCTTAAAACCTCAAAATCTGTTAATTAAGAACCGAGCAAACCGCCCAGTTGTGATTCGACGCTTTTAAAGCGATGATTACATGTTCCGATAAGTTGACTCATCAGTTCCGTATCAACCTTTTCAGAATTACTCCCTGCCAACAGAGCCTGCACACCTTCTAAAGCCTTGCGGCTGCCTGTGAGTTCGTCGTATATGTCGTTTAATGTGTGGGTTTCTTGAGTATTCACTTCTACTCCTTTCTTATGGTATTACAATACCACATATCGCAAAATATTACCACTTAAATTAGTAATGTAAAATTAGTAATGTAAAAAAAAAGGCCGCCCGCAAGGGCGGCAAAGGGAGAACATTGCCCGTCAAATCAATTGTGCCGGCTGACCCGAAATAGTTACTTTCACGCGCCCCGCCTCCAACGTCAGCGTGCCTTGTATCGCGGCATTGCGAACTTGATAGCGCTGACCAGTGTCTGTTTCAAACAACGCATTACCTTCCCACGCCTGCAATGCGGTAACGTCGATGTCTGCCGTGTGAATTAATGTACCGGTAATGACGGCGGGTTTAATCTCTTCAACGGCATGTCCGACCACGCCGTGAACTGATACCTGCGCTTCTTTCGACGGGCCGCCCACATCCAACTCGGAACCCTTTTCCGAGTGCAGCTTCTGGCCGTCTAAACTGATATATACAAGACCTGTTACTTTTGCCATTTAATAATCCTTTACAGTTTGTATTGCACGGATGCCGCGAATGTGCGGAACTGGTTAACCAGATTCGGCGGCAATACGGCGTTGATACGGTCGGGGTCGGTAAGCGAACGCACGACTTTGCGGCGTTTGCGGCTCTGCTCGGTCTGCTCGATGATGCCCGCCGCTTCCAAGTCCGCTTCGATTGCAGTAATCAGGTCATTCACGATTTGCGGCGACACGAATTTCTGCCCGGGCGCGATATTTGTGCCATCATCTACCAGCTTGTGCCGCGGGAATTTCAGCGCGATTTGCGTGCGTACAACATAACGGTAGTAATCAACCGTCCATTTGGTTTCCAGCGAGCTTAACGAACTGTCGGCAATACCGGCGGCGTTTTCTTGATAAGTCGTTACAACGCGTTCCAAGTATGTGTTGCCGTCGCGCGATACGGTCGTTGTCGAAATACCGTCACGTACAAGCAACGTGCGTTCGTTGTACGACAGTCGGTCTTTCAAGCGCGGAGCCAATACGCCCGGAACTTTTACCGATTTCAATGGCAAAGCGGGGTCGGCGGCGCCGTAATATTGGCAGGTTACCGCCAATGCGGCGGCGCGGACGGCCGTCCATGTCGGGCAGTTTTTCAAGCCCCAAATCGTTGTATGCGCGCTGTTTCTCTTATTGCCAGCCGTGGTCAGCTCGCCGTGTGTACCGTCCATCGCCAAGAAACCGTGCGCCGTGCGCATGTCCATGCCGCCCCAGCGGCCGTCAAAATCATGTTCCAGCGCCTTGATGTTCTCTTCATCGTTATACGGCGAAGCCACCGAATAGAACCAGTCTTCAGATACAGCCGCCAGTGCTTCGGCTACCTTCGGATTACCCGTTCCGCCGGCGAGCTTGCCGCCGCCTGAAATGGTGCAGCTCACACCCGTCGGCAGCAGGTCGTCATCATAATAGGCGCAGGCAACCTCAATTCCGTTGCTGGCTTCGCCTTTATGTTTGGCGGTAATGGTCAATACTTCCTCCGCGGCGGCGGCACTGACCGGCAGGGTTTTATCTGCGTTGATTGCGGCAGACAGCTTGGTAGCAAGTGCGGCAGCCGTATCATTGAGCGAAGCAGCTATCTGTATTTGCTTGCCACCGATATAAAGCTGCATGGTGCGCGGCGTAACTACTTGACCGCCGAGCGTTACCGTTGCTTTGGCCGCCACGCCGGCTTCGTTGTCGTCAAGTGCCACGGCATACACATCAACCAAGCCCGTTTCATCGATAAATGCCTGCACTGCGCCAAACATATTGTGCAGCATCGAACCGCGGCCGAATTTCTGTTCTGCATCAGCCTGACTCAATACGCGCACCGGTGTTTTTGCAGGGGTTGTGCCTTCCGGCAAACGCTGACCGATAATTAAAACCTTGCGCTCGGCGTTCACAAGATTACCCAGCGCTTGCGAAGGGTCGATTTCCAAAAATACACCGCCCAGCGGCAAATTGCCGGGAATAGTGTCATAGGTAATGTTGTCTGCCATTTATTTGTCTTCCTCTTCGTCAGTTACCACAATCAGATCGCCGTCGGCGATGCGGCGGGTGTAATAGGCCGTCTGAAACACGGTTTGCCCGGTTTCGGCGACAAAGCCGGTACCGTCTTCCAGCCGCACCTTGATACCGGCGCGGGGTTTAACATTAATTTCCATTGTTTAGCTCCACTGTTAGGGTTGCATCGGGCCGCTCGGCGGTAGCTTCGCCGTTCAGCCATTTATTGTGTACCGCGTCGGATTCGTGCGGCTCGGCGTCGATTTTGATGTCCGCACCGGCAAATTTCGTTACCGACACGCTGGGCGGATACATATTAGGCGGGGCGTCCGAACCGCCGAAATCCCAGTCGGTGCAGGCTTCGTTAATCGGACCGTATTGCGCCCGCAGCAGAAACCAGCCGAACGGCGCCTTACTGTGCGCTGAAAACTCTACGTCCTGCACATCCACGGCAGGCAGGCCGCCGGTATTGCGCAAAAATGCGCGAAGCTCGGAATACAGCGATACTTCGGCAGTTTCTACCAGCGCGCCCATCGTGTCTTTGTCTGCGGGCGGCTCGATTTCAAGCTGACCCGTAATCAGCACTTGCAGCGTGGACGTCCATTCATCATCGCTCTTGATGCGCTCGAGCATGACGGTAATCACGCCCTTCAGCAGCTCTTCGCGCCGCCACTCCGCATGGTCTATCAGACTTCCCGATACGATACGCGACGGCATAGCTGCGGCAATGCCGTGCTTGAGTTTCTGCATCTCATATTCGATGATATTCATACGAATGCCTCGCGGATGCCTTGCGCGACGGCGCGCCCGATAATCTGCCGCATTTCGGGTTCGGCTTCGTTAAACGCCGGCTCCCAAAAAGGATGCGCTTTCGTGCCGTGCCGGAAAATATGTTTGGCCAACGCAAAACTCTGCCGTTTAGGATTTGCCGCACCGCGCACCTTCAACCATGCCGCCAGCGCATAGCCGTTGGGCATGTAGCCCGGTTTCGTGCCTTCTTCAACAAACACCGCATATTTCGCGGCCGGTTCGACGATGCGGGTAAACTGTCCGGCACGGCGCGAACTGATAGATTGAATCAGCGTCGAAAAGGCAATGCTGCCGTTGTCGCGCAGCTTGTCCTGAGCCGTCCGCGCCATCTTCACCGCGGCACGGTCAAGCCCTTTATCCAAGCTTCGGTTCATTGTTTCGGGCGCACGCCGAAACGCGGCCAACACTTTTTCCGAATTAATGCTGCATTCAATCTTCATCGTGCGGCCAGTCTTTCAAATTCATGCAAAAGCTGCTCATAGAGATACGCCGGCGTGCCGTTTTTCGGCGTCGAACTGATGCCCTCGCGGATGTTGTAGGCAGTAGTGGCGTTTTTCGCCGCCAGCTCGCGCATCGCTTCCGCCTGAGCACGCAACATCAGCAGGTTTTCCATAGATTGAACGTCGTCCCACTCCCAGTCGGCGGTGTATTCAAGTTCCGCGTATCCGCCCAATGTATTGATTTGCTGGAACGTAGGCGGTGGGCTGACCCGCAAAAACCGCTCGCCCGCCGCGTTATGAGTAACCGACCATTCCGGCAGCTTGCCCGCGTAGTGGTCTTCCCACGGCTGCACCGACGCCTTGTGCGCCCTACCCCAGTAGCAGGCATGAATGCCGCGCAGGTTGGCGGGGCAGGGGTACAGGCTGCGCCAAACAACAAGGCTAACAACGGTTGTACAGCGTTTCGGCTTGATTTGGCTCAGAGCAGCCAGCGCAATGTCGGCGTGCCGCTCCAAATCCGCATCCGCAAACGCGCGCACGCTGTCCAACAGCGAGCCTTTATAACGGGCGAGGAAGTCGGCGCGGGTGGTCATCTTATTGCTGCTCCGCCGCGCTGGCGAGCAAACGCTCTGCTACCGCACCTAGAATACCTTTGCGCGCCTGCCCGACTTGTTCCAACTCACCCAACGCTTCAGTTTCGGCAAGGTTCAAATCAGGCAACGCTTTCAACACGTCTTCTTGCTTGTTTTTCAGAAGTTCGGTGAGCTTTTCACGGTCGATTCCGTTTGCATCCAGTGTTTCGGGCGCATTGTCGTTTTGTTCCGCAGCGGCAGTGGCGGCGGCAATCAACGACCCGTCGACCAGTCTTGTTTCACCAGGCGGGACCATCACACCGCCGACAAAAACCATGTGGTCGGTATCGTTGAAATAAGGGATTTTTTTCATTGAGATTTCCTTTTTTTGTAGCGGGCGTCGGAGACCGAAGCCCGCATATCGTGCCGTCTGAAAACTCAAACGCCGGCTACACATACATGTAGAAGCTCGTTTTCAGACGGCCTTTACTCATTAAGCGCCAATTGCTGCACGGTCTTTAGAGCTGAACACTACAATCGAAGTGCACGCACCGCGCAACGGCGCAGGTGTGTAGATTGCGTTGTACTCTTCGCCGTATGCCGCTTTCTTGCCGAGCGGATGACCCGAACCGTCGGTCAGTTCGAACAGGTCGCCGGTACTGAACGGTTTCACCACCGTGTAAGTTGTCAGGCCGCGCTGGCCGATGATGATGCGGTCGTCGCCCAAGTCGGTATTCGGCGCGTTTGTACCGTATGCTGCGATGTTTTTGATTTTGCCCAAATCGCCAGCGCCGGTAGTGTCGGTGCCGTTGCGTTTTTGGTCGGAGATAAACTCGCTGGCATTGGTGATTTGGTCGTTCAACACCGGCGACATCAGCAGGTAGTCGGGGCGGTAGTAGCGCTGACCGTCCATCATCGCTTTGCGCGAGCCGACCAAGCGCAGCAGGCCGTTCATGTGTTCGCCGAGTTTCACGCCGGACGCCAAATCCATGTCGAACTTCACAACGTTGGTTGCGCGGCTGTACGAAATCTTCACGCCGTTTTGTCCGGCCTTCGGCTGCCCTTTTTCATCAACTAGCTGGAACACGCCTTGGTTGAAGCTGACCGGCCGCCAGTAGGTACCGGCGCTCTGTCTGCCGCTGCCGTCAAATGCGTTGACAGTGTTGCTGCCGACTTTGACCGTAATCGGGTTCTGCGCCAAGCCGACTGGTTTGCCTTGCAAATCCAATGCCTGATACGGGCGGACAACCGGGAAATGCTCGGTTTTAAATACGCCGCTTGTAGCATTGGCCGTAACGGTTTCGTCCGCAACGTTGACGGCGGCGAAAGCATCGCTGCTGCGCTGGATTTCGTTCATCAGCCGGCGGGCTACCAGCTCACGCAAAATGCGCGCGTTGCTTTGGATGTTGCGGCCCAAGGCGTCCCAGTTGATTGCGGCCGTGCGGGTGAAATGCACAACTTCGTTGGTAACAGTCAGCGCCAGTTTCATTTGATTCACGAACGCCGTGTCCATTTCTTGTCTAACGCCGGCAAACGGAATAGGTTGGCCTTCAAACACCAAGCCGTCGTTCATCACCGCGCCCATTTCGCGCACCTCGTAGGGTACTTGAGTGGTGGCGGTGGCGGTGAAATCGGTCAGCGTCTGCACCAAATTCAAGATGTTCAGGTCGTGCAACGCTTCTTTAATCACTTCGCGCTGTACGCCGTATGGCAGGTTGGTGTTACCCATATTGGTTTGCGGAGAACCGGCCAGCATCTTCGCTTCGGCGTCTAACTCGCGGGCAAACATGCGGTCAAACTGAGACAGTACCGTTTTAACAAAAGGGCTGGTTTCTTCCGCCAACGCTAAAGCGATATTGGTTCGGCGCAGATTCTCGGTATAAATGCCGGAAAGCTTCTTCACGCCCTCGTCGGGCACAGTGATGTGCGGCGTACCGCCCACCGTATAGCCCAATGCCGACAACTGCTTGGCAGCGGCTATTTGATTACCCATCTTGATTTGATTCTCCGCCAACGCCTTCACCTGCTCTGCGGTGGCATTGTCGGGCAGCAGGGCTTTCGCACTTTCGGCCAACTCTTTTTTCAAATCGTCGTCCAAGCCTTCGGCCTTGCCGATTTCTTCCGCCAACAGCTTTTCGTTGTCGGCGCGGCTTTGCGCCAGCTTCTTCGCTTCTTCTTCGCGGGCAGACAATGCTTTAGCTACTGCGTCGTTCACATCGTCAATCGACAATGTTTTAGTATTATCAGGTTCGGACAACGATTTCTTGCCTTCGGCAGGTTTGCCTTCTGCGGGCGCGCCGGCGGCGGGGGTTGCATCCGCCAGTTTTTTCGCGGCCTCCTCGCCCTGCGCCAGTTTCTTCGCAGTAGCTTCCAATTTGGTAATGACCGCTGAGGCCGTCGCATCATCGGTATTTTCGTTAATCGACGCTTCGCCAAGCTCTTTGATGCTGTCGATCACGGTTTGGGAATAGCCCGCTTCGGCGAGCTTTTTCAGAAATTGCTGCAATTTATCCATTTTTTGTTTCGCTTTCGTAATCAAATCGTCGGCCAATTCCGACAAAACAAAGGTCTGACCGTCGGACTCACACGACAGCGTTACAGGGTCTAAGCGCTTAATGACGGGCCGCACCGTCAAACCTGCGCCTAATAGTGTTGCGCCGTGAAACTGGCCGGCTTCGTTGTCCTGCCAGTTATCGTGATATTCGGCGCTCAGATAAGTGAAACCACGCTCTTTCACGGCCTTCAGGCCGAAATCAGTCCATTCGACCAACCCGCGCAGGCGGTTTCCCTCAACAGACAGCTTCAGGATTTTTGCCGCCGAGCCGTCCCCCGGCACGTGGTTTACGTCTAAAAAAATATCTTGCCCCACAACGCCCGCTTCGAAGTTCTTCACCATGTTCAGCAACATTGGAGCGGTAATCTCAAAACGGCCGTAGCGGGGGTCGGTAAAGCTGCCGACGCGCGTAATCGTTACCCACGACGTTTTTTTGCCATTTTGCGGCAAAGTCGCAGGCGCCGAGCACACGCGCAGCGGCTCGGTACGGTTGTCAGAAAGTTGAATTTTTCGGGGAAAAGAAAACATAGTCTTATCTCTATTGATGAGAAGACCAAGATTAAGCGGGATTAATGATGTAAAACAGTATGATTTTCGGCAAGGGAAAGGCCGTCTGAATTTAAATTTCAGACGGCCTTTCTTAAAATCGACAATCAATCAGGCTCAACTTCCAAAGTAATGACATTCAGCGATTTGGCATACCCGACCGTTACCTTTCGGTTGCCGACGCGCTCAGTCGAAAAAGCGACATCGCTTCCTTTGTTTATCGATTTAGACAGAATTTCAGCGAACCATCTGTTCGCAGTTTCATAATTATTCAGCAACGGCACCGTATTACCAAGAAACTCCAGCGCGGCACCAATCTGCTTATGCTGGACAGCATCGTCATCAGGAACAATCATCGTGAACTTCGTACGCTTCGGGTTTCCGGGATTAAAAACTTGAATAAATCCGGGTGCGAACGATTTCTGCAACATATAAATAGTTGCCGTCTCTCCGGTTTCTATTTGTTCTGTTTTCTCGGAATCGACGGCCTTCGCCAAACTGCCTAAAACCTGCCTTGACGTCAGCCCCAAATACTCATTGCTTTCAACGGCCGCAACGGAAACAGTATCCGAATGCGGAGAAACATTAGACTGATTATCGCCGCACGCCGCCAAATGCAATAAAAAAACAGGTAACAACAACTTTTTCATAACGATTCCCCAATAAACGATTTGGAGCAATGATTATATCAATCACATTGACATAAAAACAGGCCGTCTGAATATTTCAGACGGCCTTATTCTCAAACCTCATCATCAAACACCGCCACCACATAACTAAACGTGTTCGGATGCGCCGGCCACGGGCAGCTTTCACGGGTGGGATACACCCCCGCCCCCAGCCCGTACAAATCGGCCGAAGCGTGGGTGTCGCAGATGTCGTGGCGCGGGTGGCTTGGCGACAGCATAAAGCGCACACCGCGCACACCTTCCGTTTCGAACGCCATATTCATATACGCTTCGCCATGCGCCCGTATCAGTTCCGTGCGGAACAGCCGCTCAGCCTGATATACCACGCCGCCGCCCGTGGCCGGGTCCGGGCTGCCCGTCATCACTTCGCGCAGGCTTTGACGCAATGCGCCCGCACGACTCGCATCGTAAGCTTTGGCGATATGCGGCGGCACGTCCGCCCCGCTGCCCATGCTGCCCATTACTGCGTGAAACGCATCGTCGCCGTTGCCCACCGCCGCCTTCAAGTGTTCGCTCACCGCATCCGCAGCGTGCCGATTCAACCGCCACAGTCGGTCTGACAATTGCAGGCCGTCTGAATGTACGAAGTTTTTCACGAACGACACCGCCGCGTCCCTCGCCCGCTCCCGCCGCGAGAATGGCAGGGCATCGCTGAAAGGCATCCCTGCCATCACCGACAGCGTGTTCAGGTCGTTTTCCAGCCGCGCATCGCGCAATGCACCCAGCCTGTTCAAGACCGCCGACACAGAAAACAACAGGGCGTGCAGTTCCAGCGGCTCGACCCGCCGCCCGTCGTCGCCGCGCACCTGAGCGGCCATATCGTCGGCCGCCTTCCGATACATAGCCGCAATGTCGGCGGTGGTTTCATTCACATAAGCATCGCGCTGGGCAATGGCCGCCCGCGTAGCCTTGCGGATTTTTTTAGCCTTTTCATTGCTCATCGGTTGCTCACATTCGTCGCGCTTTCACCCTTCGGCGCATTGCCCGGCGTGATACTGACTTTCCGTACAGTTTGCGGATACGGGTCGTAGCGTTTGGCATCGTCAGTGCGGCGTTGCTCAACGTCACCCGCGTTGTAGCCCATTTCCTCCCAAATCATCGACTGCGGCATACCTAAAGCTTGCAGTTTCAGCGCGCGGTCGGTGGTTTGACTCAATGTTTCGGTGCGGCGCTCTGCAAAGGTAATATTAAAAGTCTGCCCGTCGGGGTTAATGCCTTGAAGCAGCAGATGCAGGCGGAAGCCCTGCGTATAAGCCCATGCCAACACGTCCTGAATCTGGTCGACTTCGTCGTAGTAGTCGCGCTTCAAATCTTCGAGAATATCCCGCGCCATGCCGTCGGTGTAGCCCATCAGACCCTTCGGCAGCGGGCTGCCCGCAAAAAAAGAATCCAGCAAATAAACCACATCGCCTATTTCGCCCATCGTCGCATCGCCCTGAACGGCGGAAACGCCACCTTTCTTATTGAGGTAGAAATCGGTGGTAATCAAATCCTTATTGGCTTCGGTCGATTCCCGATAGTTTTCCATCTCCTCGCGGGTGGCGTTTTCCAAAACGTGCGCCAGCCGCATCGGGCTGCGGTGGTGGCGGCGGATAACCAAATCCGTGTCGGTCATGCGCAGTTTGCGCCAAATTTCACGGCTCGCATCCAAAAACGGTCGGCCGAGGCATGACAAGTCGTCATAATTATCAGGGTCAAGCCGCGCGAGCGTCATTTGCCATAGCGCAAACGTCGCAATATCCTGCCCTGTGCGGTAATCATGCTGCGCATACGCCGAATGAACGTCTTTAAACTGACCGTTGGATTGCACGTTCGGGCGGATGGTTTCAGACGGCATACGCACCGCCCGCGCCACCTGCGCCGCATCGTTCAAAACCCACTGTATCGGCAGGTTGCCTTCCATGACCAGCCCGCGGGCATCCGATTTCAGTTTCTGCGCGTTGTTCAGTTCCAGCCGCTGCTCGAAGGCGCGCCACTCTTTCTTGATGCGCTCGTTTTCCGTGGCTTGGAGCAATACGAGGCCGCCGCGCGTTACGTCCCGCGCCACGCGGTTGTGAATACGTTTCACCCGTCCGTCTTCTTTATCCATACGTCGGATGTCGGCCACAACGGCGCGGTGGTTGTAATCTATGCCCTCCCACGAATATTCAATCTGCGTCGCACGCTCCGGCGTGGTGCGCATACCGATTTCGTATTCAGACGGCCTTTCAGCCGCCGTTTCATTCCGGCGGAACAGCCAGCTTATCATTCCCATTTAATTTCCTCACCGATACAACATCACGCCAGCCGTCTATCAGGCCGACCTTATACAATTCGCGGATAAAGCTGTCGTCGCCGAACGCTTCAATCCATTGCCGTTTCATTTCCGCCGCCCGGTCTCGCTCATCAGGACTTAACTCTCTTACGCTCATTTACAATACCCATCGCAGCAGCTTTAGAAATATAATCAAGTTCACTTTCAGACATTAACGAGACAGGAAGCCGGCCCGTACGTTTAATATAAATTCTGACGATCTCTTTCTGCTCAGAATCATCAAAATCACCGGATTCGATAATTTTCAGTAAAAGAACATCTGAAACGGATTTTCCCAGCTCAAAACCTGATAGAAAAGCAGCGGAAACACCATAGTTTTCTGCCATCTCAGCCTGTGTAATTCCTAAATCAATCCGTTTATGTCTGAAAATCTTTTTCATCACCGTATCCCCAGCAAATCCGCCTGCGATACCGACCGCGTCTGAATCACAGACGGTACATACGTTTCCGCGCCCGCCGTCAGCAGTGCCAGAATCGCCGCGCAGGCCGCATCAAACATATCGTCGCCAATTTTCGGATTCGCCATCTTGTACGAGTTGTAAGCCGAATTCTTCGCAGGCTCGGCCTTAATATTGCCAAGCTGCCTGATGAATGCCGCGTAGTCCGAACTCTCTGGCTGCACAACATCCAGCACGCTCGGCCCCCAGCTCGTGTTTGCGTCGTTTTTTGTTTTTAGCGCATCCGAACCGTCATCAACATAAGGTATGGCCGCCTGATTATTGTGGAAAGCCTGCCGCAACAGGCTGGCCATATTATGTTTGACCATGCCCTCGAAACGTATGGGCGCGAACGGCCAATGCTGCCACGTCGATGCCGTAGATTGCCCGTCGCCGATGGTACGGCGGTCGATGTCGGTCAATCCGCGCGCAAAAAGCTGGTCGTTCAGACCGGTGAGCATCCCCAAACCGTAGGCGTCGCCCATCGCATAATCCGGCATGAAATATTGCCAGAATCCCAACAAATCGCGCTGTACCACCGCATCATCGGTCCCGGCCGGCCACGTTTTCACAAACGGGAACGTGGCAAAGTTTCCGATCTGCTCGCAAACAACCAGTGCAGACTTGGAAGCATGGGCGGATTCGCCGTGCCCCGAATGGTCATAACCGAAGCTTAACAGCCCGCGCTTCTTATACCGACCGCCCGGCAGCGGACAGGCTGCCTGAATCCCGGACTGCAAACCCACTGCCATCGCGCGGCGGATATATTTTTCCCAAATCCAGTTCTGCGCAGCCACATTCATGCACAAAAACTGGCGCAGATATTCCGCTTCCGGCAACTGCGATTTCATCTCGTCGATAAATGCCTGGTTCAAAATACCCAGTTCCATGCCGAGATACACGTCAACCGGCGGCAAAATATGATAGCCGCCCGTATTAATCAGTTCCGACAACACGTCCGCGCCCTTGTAAACGCCCGTGATACGTATTTGCGGGTCAAATTTCACGCCCGAATCCACACCCAACCGCCGCGCCGAACCCAACATCGGCAGAAAGCGCGAAAACAGGCGGTCTGAAGGCATATCGTCGATTTCTTCCAGCGAGCCTATGCTCAAGCCGTCGCCGTCAATCTGCGACATAATCCCGTAACAGACGGCCTTGCTGCCGTTTTCGAATTGGTAGCGCAGGTCGGCCATTTGGCGGCGGCCGTTTTTATGGGCAATGTAACCCGTCAGAATCGGCGAGCGGCGGATGGCGTCCAAGTGATACATCAAGTTGGTTTGACTCTGCTGCAAACGTGGCGCCACAATCCCTTCTTCTTGGAAAGCGTGAGTTGCCAAATATTCAAGGCAATACATCTCTTTCACCGCGGTTTTGCCCGTTCGTCGGCATGAAAAATCGACCGTATTTTTATGGTCGTCCATCTCCTGCATCTTCAGACACTGCATCGGGTCAAGGTCAACGTTATGTACGTGCTTATGCCAAAGCGCATGCGGCCTAACCCCCGTTTCCGGGTCTGGCTTCGCATAGCGCATGATTTCCGCTTCGGCGCGATGCTTAACCTTGATTCGTTGGGCGGCTGTGCTCATCAATCAATCCGAAAATCTGATTCAGATACGCCGATTCTTGCTCATGGCATTCGCGGCACATAAATAAAAATTCAAGCTGCTCCTCATGCGTCATTACTGCACCGCACGCTTCACAGGTTTCAGACGGCATCATGACTTTTCCTTTTCAATCTCTGCCAAACACGACTGATGCACTTCATCATCGCAGTCATGACACAACCACCCGTAGTAAAGGTTCTCTTCTCCGGTCAGCTCGACTCCGCATTTTTCGCAATGCGTTTGGTATTCATCGTTATTGTTCATTGTTTCCACCGTTCTGCTGCTGATATTCAATCAATACGGGGTCTTGCATTTTTCTAGCATTGGCGCGTTTTGCCAAATCCGCCAAATTCTCCAAAGCCGCTGCCTGCCGCTGCGAATATTCCAGCAACGACTGCTGCGTTTCGCCGTCTTGTGCCAGTTTGCCCATCGCCGCTTCTTCCTGCTCGATGACGCGCGGCGTCATACCCATGTCCGCCAAAGACATACCGTTTTTCGAAAGAAAATCTTGCAGCGAGCGCAACAACGGATGCGCCTTGACTTCATGAATTCTATGAAGCTGCCCGGTAGCCAAATCGACATACTCGGCAATCACGACCTTGCCGTCTTTATCCACCGCCCAAGCAGGCGTACGCAACGACACGCCGTCTTTCAGAATCGTCTGCAAAATCTGCTGCATGATGGCGGTAATACCCGCCTGCATATCGGCATAAATTGGGATAAGGTGCTTCGGGTCGCGCTGCTCAAACGCCGCCTGATGCAGCATGAAAAGCTGCGTCTGCTTCTGACAGGCTGGCTGAGACGCACAAAACGCCCGGTCAATATCGCACGTCTCACACGCTGCGTATTTGTCGGGCTTGGCGGGGAAATACTGGGCTACACGCGCATTCAGTCCATGTTTCATCGCATTGAAACGGGTGCGCTTCGCCTCCTCCGGCGTCGGATGGCCTTCCAGATTCTTGGCCGTCGCCGCTTTCCCCTCGTCCGTCTTCGGCCCCGTCGCATTGCACCACGCTTTAATCAGATTAACGTGATACTGAGCTTGCTCAACCTCATCCCCGCAGCTCGGACATGCCGCGAAATAACGGAAAGGGTGATGCGCCCGCGACGGCTCATCTTCTACCCGCTCAGGCTTACACTCGAAGTTTTTCTTACATGCATGGCATCGAAAAACAACGGTATCAAGAGATTCAGAATAATTTCGAGATTTATTTGACATGGCTGCATTAAACAGCCAAAAACAAGACTAAAACAGCGTGATTTTTAACAAAATCAAGCCGCTTTTCTAAATGGTCCCGCCAATTGAATAGTTAAGATTTTGGTTCGTAGCTGAGCGAGAACGGGGAGCCAAATTCAGAAAAGCCAAGTTTGAAAACTTGGCTTTTTCTTTTAAGCGCATTTTTACTGCATATTCATCAAAACGAAAGCCAACACGTTGGATGTGTGCAAAAACATAGGGTTAATTACTTAAGTGATTCGGCAAAGCGTAAACATCCTATCATTTCCATTTTTATAATCCACTTAAAATTACCAAGGCCGTCTGAAAATCATTTTTCAGACGGCCTCTAACGCTATTTTCGTTCAACGCCCTGCTTTCAATCCCTGCCACAAGCGGACACTGAGTTTGCTTGCAACGGAGGATTTAGGCGATACGATGAAACTTTTTTCCATGATTTCCTTACTCGGAAAAATAGAAGCGTCGTCGGCATATTTGGCGTCCATCAGTTTGCGTGCCGGCTGGCTGGCCGGGGCGTAAGTAACGTAACTGCCGTTTTTCGCCGCCACTTCCGGTTCCAATGTGTAGTTGATATACGCCAACGCATTTCCGACATTCTCGGCATCACGCGGAATCATGAATGAATCCACCCAGATACCCACGCCGTTGCGCGGAACCAGCACTTGAATATCCACGCCGTTTTTCGCTTCGGCAGCACGGTTTTTAGCGATGTTCAAATCACCACCGTAACCGATGGCAACACAGAAGTTGCCTGCCGCCATATCGTCGATATAACCCGACGAGGTAAAACGCTTGATGTCGGGACGCACCTTTTTCATCAGAGCGACGGCGGCTTTAATATCTTCGGTGTCTTCGCTGTTCGGATCTTTACCCAAATAATTCAAAGCCAACGGGATTTGTTCAATGGCACTGTCAAAATAGCTGATGCCGCAGGATTTGAGTTTGCGGGTATATTCGGGATTGAACACCAAATCCCATTCGTTTTCCGGCAACTTGTCTGAACCCAGTACTTTGGCGACCATATTCTTATTGATAGCCAGCGTATTAATGCCCCAAAAATAAGGAACGGCGTATTTATTGCCGGGATCGACTTTATTCATCATTGCAAGCAGGTCGGGATTGATGTTTCGATAGTTCGGAATCTGCTGTTTGTCGATTTCGCGATACGCCCCAGCCTTGATTTGGCGCCCGACGTTAACAATAGATGGCGCGACCAAATCGTAGCCTGATTTTCCGGTCAGGATTTTGGCTTCAAGCGATTCGTTGCTGTCGTAGTAGTCGTAGCGGATATTGATATGGCGGGACTTGGCGAATGCAACGACGGTGTCCGGATCGACGTAATCCGACCAGTTGAAAATATTGAGTTTGTCTGACGGTGCGGCGGAAGTGCCGTTGGAACGTTCCGCACCACCGCAGGCTGCCAACATCAGACAAGCCAGCAGGGAGGCAAACAGGGATTTCTTCATGGGTACAGTCCTTTTGTTTAAGGGTTGTTGAGGCTGTTGCAGCGGTGGTGTGGAAACCCGAGCCGGGTTCTGAGCCACATACAAAAGGAAAACTGTGGTGGGGGTGCGGCGGAAACCCGTTTGCAACCCTTGGTTCAGCAAGTGCGCATTAAACGGCAAAAACCTTTCAGATGCAATATCTTAGCAGTTAAAAATCACACCTTCGCCATACAACGGACGCTATGGTTTTCACTATAAACAAAAAAATTTTCAGACGGCCTTTTGCAATTTGCCGACAATACCGCGGATTTGTCAAAACAGGCGGATTTATGGGAAAATCGCACGATTGAATTTAACGAAGGGCGACACCGTGTTAGACAGAGAAGGCTATCGCCCCAATGTCGGTATCATCTTAATCAACAACCGCAACGAAGTCTTTTGGGGCAAGCGTGTGCGCGAACATTCTTGGCAGTTCCCGCAAGGCGGCATCAAGCCGGGCGAAAGCCCCGAAACCGCCATGTACCGCGAGCTGTACGAAGAAGTCGGGCTGTTGCCGCAACACATCAAAATCGTCGGCCGTACGCGCGACTGGCTGCGTTACGACGTGCCGAGCCATTGGGTACGCCGCGAATGGCGCGGTTCGTATCGCGGGCAGAAGCAGATTTGGTATCTTTTGCGGCTGGTCGGACGCGACAGCGACATCAATCTGCGTGCCTGCCACCATCCCGAATTTGACGGCTGGCGTTGGCACCAATATTGGGCTCCCGTTGACGAAGTGATTGATTTCAAACGCGACGTTTACTTGGGGGCATTGAAAGAACTCTCCTCCCGCTTCCTGCGCGGCATGGAAAGCTACGAAGACTTTACCGCGCGCCTGCCTTTTGACAACCGATAAAACAACGAAACGCAACGCTTTCAGGTCGTCTGAAAGCGTTGTTCTTCCTTTCAGACGACCTCTTCCCCTATGACTAAAAACAACCAATACAGCGAATCCAGCATCACCGTCCTCAAAGGTTTGGAGCCGGTCAAAGAACGTCCCGGCATGTACACCCGCACCGACAGCCCGACCC
>ERZ773010.192-NODE-192-length-46401-cov-20.406054_pt1 | contig 46401 bp, 37 predicted proteins | sample MGYA00580842_ERZ773010 | MGnify/ENA primary metagenome ERZ773010 (study PRJEB29015, sample SAMEA2737982) | human oral metagenome | biome: human oral; feature: human-associated habitat; material: dental | place: China | collected 2107 ... | reverse complement strand
ACCCTCCATGGCCATTCTCCCTCATGTGGGTGTCTACGGAAGTCAGGCTACCTCACTGGCGTGCGCTATCGATATTGAGCACAACACGCCTCACCCTAACCCACGCCAGCCACGCTCTCTCTAGCCCTGTACCGGAGGCAGGCCGGCCCGCTGCCGCAGGGCGTTCACATAGGCGCTGGCATCCAGCGGGCGTCCGTGGCGCTGCGACTGCCACAGGGCCTCGACCAGGCATTCCTGGGCCTGGTGGGCGGCGTCATGGGCACTGCCCAGCTGGCGCTCCAGTACGTCCATGGCCTCGCGGATGCCCCGCGGCTGGTCGATGGCGCGCTGTTCGGAAATGGCCAGGTGCAGCGACAGGTGCAGGAAGGGGTTGCTCCGGCCGGCCTCCGGGCTGTATTCGGCCTCCAGCGCCCGGTTCACGTCGGCCAGCTCCTCGTGATACTCGGGGTGCTGCCTGATCCATTCCCAGGCCACCATCTCCAGTGGTTCCATGGGGGTGCCGTTCTGATGTTTGTTCCAGATGCCGCAGAAGTAGCGGCGGACGTCGGCGACGGAGGGGTTGAAGAGCATGGTGGCGGGGGATGAAAACGCGGGGATGAGGGGATGGTGCCGGCTGCAGTATGCCTGCTGGCTGGACAGACCGTTTGACCATCAGGGGGCGTCCGGTGCAGGACGGGCTGTTCAGTGGGGGAGCGGGGCGTCCGGCCCGTGGCCGGGACTGTATGGTGCCGAAGTCGTCCGGGTCCTGGGCAGGGCTTCGTGGCGTCATGGCCCCTGGTCCAGCGCCGATCTGCGGGGCGGGGGCAGCGTCTTGGGCTCGAAGGCGCAGAGGTCGCTGATGGGGCAGCGCCAGCATTCGGGGGTGCGTGCCTTGCAGATGTAGCGGCCGTGCAGGATCAGCCAGTGGTGGGCGTGCAGCCGGTATTCCTTCGGCACCACTTTCAGCAGCTTCTGTTCCACTTCGTCCACGTTCCGGCCGGGGGCCAGGCCGGTGCGGTTGGATACGCGGAAGATGTGGGTGTCCACGGCGATGGTGGGCTGCCCGAAGGCCACGTTCAGGATGACGTTGGCGGTCTTGCGGCCCACGCCGGGCAGGGCTTCGAGGGCCTCTCGGCTGTCCGGCACCTCGCCACCATGCTGGTCGATGAGGATCTGGCTCATGGCCAGCAGGTTCTTTGCCTTGTTGCGAAAGAGCCCGATGGTGCGGATGGTGTCGGTGATGCGCTCCAGCCCCAGTCCGACCATGGCCTGTGGGGTGGGGGCCAGCGGAAAGAGCCGCCGGGTGACGAGGTTGACACTTTTGTCGGTGGCCTGGGCGGACATCAGCACGGCGGCCAGCAGCTGGTAGGGGCTGCCGTACTCCAGCTCGGTCTCGGGTTCGGGGTTGGCCGCGGCCAGGCGGCGGAACATCTCCAGCCGGTGCTTTGGGCTCATTCGGCGGCCGGCCGGGGGCGGGCCGGTTTCATGCGGGCACGGATGGCGGCCAGCCGCCGGGCCTTCTCGTCGGTGCTGGCGAGTGCAATGTTGGGGTCGCGGCTGGTGGTGGACGTGTCTGGCACGGGGGGCAGATACGTTGCCGGGGGGGCGTCCAGGGCAGCAGGGGAGGGCTGCGGTAGAGGGGAGTCTGGCGTATGCGCTGCAGCCTGTGTCGGCCCGGACGTTGCTCCTGCGCCTGCCACTTCCGCCGGGCCTGCCGTTGCCACCTTTCCTGCCCCCCCTGTCTCTTCCGGCATCCCCGCTCTTTCTGCCCTGATGCCCGGGCCGGCAGGCCATGCGGCGGCGGGTGCGGCCGTGCGGGCGGTGGTGTGGGTGGAGGTGTGGGTGGAGGTGCGGCGTACCTGCAGGCGGTGTTCGCGGCGCTGGTGATGGCGTCGGCCGTGGCTGGCGTCGGCATCCTGCCAGGGCTGCTGAACGGGAACCAGCGAGATGCAGTCCACCGGGCAGGGGGGCAGGCACAGCTCGCAGCCGGTACATCGGTCGGCCAGTACCTGGTGCTGAAAGCGCGGGGCGCCGACGATGGCATCGACCGGACAGGCGAGGATGCACTTGGTGCAGCCGATGCAGTGCAGCGGGTCGATGTGCACGACATGCCGCACGGGCATGGGGTCGAGATCGCCGGCAAGCGGCAGCGCCGGGCGTCCGAGCAGCTGCGACAGGGCCGCGATGGTGGCGTCGCTGCCGGGCGGGCACCGGTTGATGGCGGCCTCGCCGCTGGCGATGGCCTGCGCGTAGGCGTGGCAGTCGTCGTAGCCGCAGCGCCGGCACTGGGTCTGCGGCAGCAGCTGGTCGATGTGGTGGATGAGGGCAGTGGAAGCGGTCATCGGCGGGGATGGGGGTGTCGCGGGGATGAATGAGTCCATAACACGCGCTCGGGGCCATTGTAGCGGTCTGCTCCTGCTGCAGTGAGCCACCCCCGCCGCCGCGCGATGCGGTGGCGCGCGCCAGTGCCGGCATTCATGCGGTTCCGGTTGGGGCGTACGGCTTGCTGCTGCCAGCACCTGCCCATGTCGTCCGTGCCGGGCCAGTCTGACCATGTGTCACAGAATCCATGTGGCAAAAAGCCCGATAACCCCACGGGGAGCAAGGCGGAATATCCCTGATGGAGAGTGGTTAATGAGAACGGTACGCAGTCGTATAATGGTTAACCGAAAAAGACGGGATGAAAGGAGGCGCTGCTGCAGGATGGATACGGGCAGGCCAGCGGCAGGTGCGGGAGGCTTTGCCGGCAGCTGCCGGCGGGTACGGTCAGTAGTCTTCGAGGAAGGGCAGCTTGTTGGGGGTGCCGTTGAGGTCGTCGGCACCCGGCAGCGGGGCCTTGCTGCGGGTGATGGCGGGCCACTTGGGCGCCTTTTCCGCGTTGAGCGGAATGAAGTTTTCCTGGTCGGCAGGAACGTCTTCTTCGGCGACAATGGCTTCTGCCGGGCATTCCGGCACGCAGACGGCACAATCGATACACTCGTCGGGGTCGATGACGAGCATGTTGGGGCCTTCGCGGAAGCAGTCCACCGGGCATACATCGACACAGTCGGTGTATTTGCAGCGGATGCAGTTATCAAGCACGATGTGGGCCATTGCAGGATGGGAGCGAGGTAGGAAAGGATAGCGGGAGCCCCGTATGGGGGAAGGCCCGTATTTTATCCCTTTGCATGCCCGTCTGGCGATCTGAATTCATGGAAAAGTCGATGATCATTGCCTCTTTACTCGATACCGACCTGTACAAGTTCACGATGATGCAGGTGGTGCTGCATCACTTTCCCGGGGCGCAGGTGGAGTACCGCTTCAAGTGCCGCAACGAGGGAGTGGACCTGGTGCCGCTGATCCCCGACATCGAGCACCAGATCGAGGCGCTGTGCTCGCTGCGCTTCACCGAGGCGGAGCTGGACTACCTGCGGCAGTTCCGCTTCCTGAAGAGCGACTTCATCGACTTCCTGGGGCTCTTCCAGATGAACCGGAAGTACATCGCGATCAGCCCGTCGGCGGCCGGCAACGGCGAGATCGACATCGTCATCAAGGGGCCATGGCTGCACACCATCCTGTTCGAGATCCCGGTGCTGGCCATCGTCAACGAGCTGTACTTCCGCCGCATCGCCCCCAGCCCGGACTACGCCGAGGGCCGGCACCGGCTGGACGACAAGATCGCCACCATCGTCGATGATCCCGAGATGCGCGGCATCCGCATTGCCGACTACGGCACGCGCCGGCGCTTCTCGGCCCGCTGGCAGGAGGAGGTGCTGCAGGTCTGCTCCGACCGGCTGGGCGAGGTGCTGACCGGCACGTCCAACGTGATGCTGGCCATGCGCTACGGGCTGCGGCCGCTGGGCACGATGGCACACGAGTACCTGCAGGCCTGCCAGGCGCTGGGGCCGCGGCTGCGCGATTCGCAGATCTTCGGCTTCGAGACCTGGGCGAAGGAGTACCGGGGGGATCTGGGCATTGCGCTGTCGGACGTGTACGGGCTGGATGCCTTCCTGCGCGACTTCGACATGTACTTCTGCAAGCTCTTCGACGGCGCCCGGCACGACTCGGGTGATCCGTTCGAGTGGGGCGAGCGGCTGATCCGCCACTATGCGGCCAACCGGGTCGATCCGTCCACCAAGACACTGGTGTTCTCCGATTCACTGACCTTCGACCTGATGAAGGCGCTGTACCTGCGCTTCCGTGACCGGGTGATCGTGCGCTTCGGCATCGGCACGAACCTGACCAACGACCTGGGCTACACGCCGCTGCAGATCGTCATCAAGATGGTGGCCTGCAATGGCCAGCCGGTGGCCAAGATCTCCGACAACCCGGGCAAGAACATGGTGACGGACCTCGACTACCTGCAGTACCTGCGCAAGGTGTTCGACATTCCCGCCGAACTGGCGCCGGCACCGGTGTCGCCCGTGGGGCAGATTGCCGGCGGGGAGTGAGGGTCTGCGCCCAGGGCCGCGCTGGCAGTGCCCTGAAACCATCGAGGATTCTGTGACACTGCCGCCCGGACTCCACGCTTCCTGATCCGTTCCCGCTCGTCCCCGTCAATGCTGTGACACTGCTGCCCAGACTCCACACTTCTGGAGAGGGCACGCGCTGTCGCCTGCTGTGTTCAGAAGAACAGCCGGATGCCCAGCAGTACGAGGCTCTCGGGGCTGGCGCTGCCCGATTCGGCCGCGTAGCGGCTCTCGGCAAAGGTGGCCATGTCGCGCGACAGGCGCGAGGTCAGGCCCAGGCCGATCATGCCATGCGTCTTGTAGCGCTGCTTGATGCTGCCGGTGCCTTCGGTGACCTGGTGGCGCAGTTCCAGCTGCAGGCGTGGCTGGATCGAACCCAGAAACCCGAACCAGTCGGTCTCCATGATGCTGCCGAACGACAGGCTCGAGAGCTGCCGGTTGCTGCGCAGGCCCTGTCCCTGGGTGCTGTCGCTGTCGAGCTGGGTGGCCACGAGGTCGTAGCGGCTGTAGGGCGAGAAGGTCCAGCCCAGCAGGTTCTGCGGTGTCCGGTTGATTTCCAGGCTCAGGGCCTGGGAGTGGCCGGAGATGCCCAGGCCCGGGGCCGTGTAGCCCTTCAGGAATTCGTGACGGGCGCGGTGGGCGCCCAGCGAGATGCTCATGTCGACCAGCACGGCCGGTAGGGGTTGCAGTGACAGATAGGCCGACAGCAGGGTGCCCGAGGCCTTGCGGGTGCTGATGCGCCCGGCGGCAAAACCGATGGCCACGTCCTCGTTGACCTGCTGGTCACTGCCGATCATGGTGTCGGGGGTGGTCAATCCCAGGCCACTGCTGTTGTTGATGCTGTAGAGCGTGCCGCGCACGTACACATTGGTCTTGCCCGGGGCGCTGTTGAGCAGGCGGGCGTAGCCGGGCTGCGGGCTGCTGGCCACGGCCAGCGGGATGCTGCTGGCGCGGTCCTTGAGCTGCAGCTGGTTCTGGAAGCGCGGCACGTCGCGGCTGCTGGCCTTGGCCAGCCGTTTCTGCCGGGCGCGGATCTGTGCCTGGTGGGTGGTGATGCCGCCCTGGGCCTGGTCGAGAAACGATTGCGAGGCCTTTTCCTGGCTGGCGACCCAGTCGGCCTCCGTGGCATGGGCAAGGGCAGGCAGGGTCAGCAGCATCGCCAGGAGCAGGGGAGCGGTGGGGCGTCCGGTAAACTTCGACCGGCCGGCGATGAGGACCGGTGGACGCGAGGGCGATGCAGGGGCGAACATGGTTGCTACACGCTCAGGGACGTTGTTACAGGGTCAGCGCGTTGCCGGTACCCGGTTCGGGGTGTGGGAGAAGGCTGGTGTTCTCCCGCAGCAGAATGGAAATCCTCACAGGAGTCATGATTTTTCGGGAAAACGCGGCGGCTTCCACCGTGGCCGGATGAGTGGTCGCAAGCGGCCATCGGCCGGCGGGTGAGCCTGCAGCGCGCCGGCCGATGCCCGCACGGGCGCTGGCAGGAGCGGCGTCCGTGGACGTTTACCGCCGACCCAGCACGGGCACCGGCAGGAGCGCCGTCCGTGGATGTTCACCGCCGACCGGCACAGGCACCGGCAGGAGCCCCCCGGAGCGTTGTTGCGAAAGCCATGGCGGGCTTTTGCCGCAACGTTTCTGGCTGTATTGTCGTCCTTTTATTTCAGCAGCGCGTCTTTTGTATCAATATGGAAACATCGATGCCCAGAAACAGCGTCCCTGACCCCAGAAACAGCTGCCTTGATTCCGGAAACAGCAGCCCTGATCCTGGAAACAACCGTCCTGACGCCACGGCACGGGCAGGGGCGTCCCCGTCCGTGCCGGGCTTTCCGCGTCCGCGGCTGGTAGGACTGATTCCGGCGGCCGGGCGGGGGACACGGCTTGCACCGCTGCCGTTCAGCAAGGAGCTGATGCCGGTGGGCTTCACCCATGCCAGCGAGGGCGCCGACCGCAAGCCCAGGCCGGTGTCGCAGTACCTGCTGGAGCGGATGCGGTTGGCGGGCGCCGAGCAGGTGTTCTTCATCACGCGGCCGGGCAAGGGGGACATTGCCGACTACTACGGCGACGGCAGCCGGCTGGGTCTGCGGTTTGCCTATCTGCAGGCCGGGCTGCCGTGGGGGCCGCCGTTCTCGCTGGCGCAGGCAGTGCCCTTCATTGGTGATGCACGGGTGGTGTTCGGCTTTCCGGACATCCTGATCGATCCGGTGGATTCGTTCACGCCGCTGCTGGCCCGTCAGGACGAGACCGGGGCCGACGTGGTGCTGGGGCTCTTTCACGCCACGGCCCGCGAGCCGGGGGATGTGATCACACGCGACGACGCCACGGGGCGGATCTTGAACCTCGAGACCAAGGAAGAGCGCCCGCAGCGGCCGGATCATTACACCTGCTGGATGTTCGCGGTCTGGAACGGGCGCTTCTCGATGTTCCTGCACGAGGAATGTGGCCGTCTGGCGGAACAGGCACGGGCGCGTATCGCGGCCGATCCGCAAGGCAAGGCGCCGGAATGGCCGGTGGGGGCGGTGATTGCCGCGGCCATTCGCGCCGGGCTGCATGTGAACAGCGTGTGGTTCCCGCAGGGGCGTTTTCTGGACATCGGCGAGCCGGATGGCATCACGGCGGCGGCGGCCTTTCCGGGGGTATGGGACGGGCTGGGCAGCTGGCCGGGGGCGGCGGGGTAGCAGGCAGGTGGCAGGGCAAGGTGGCAGGGCAAGGTGGCAGGGCAAGGTGGCAGGGCAAGGTGGCAGGACAGGGAGGCAGGACAGGGAGGCAGGACAGGGAGGCAAGGGCGCAGAGTCCTCCATGGCTTCAGGGCACCGCCCAAAGGCTTCTGCGCGCCCTGCCGGCGTGCGGATGCCAGTCGTGAGTGGCGTGGCGGGTGATATTGGTGTGTTGTGTAAGACTGGCCGACGGCGGTTGATCCGCATCAACGAGGAGATATTTTTTTGCGGCCGTCGTTATATATGGTCGTATATTACGGCTTTGAATCCGCGGTAACGGATCCTGTATCCACGATCACGGAACTGAATCTTCGGGTAACAGGGCGCTGCCGTGCCGTGGGCATGGCGTTCCGCTGCGCGGGCTCCCCGTTTCCTCCTCCTTCGCCTTTTTCTCCTTCTTCTTGCGCTCGCTGCGGGCATGCGTACATCCATTCCTTCCTGGCCGGGCCGGGCGGCTGCTGGCCGTCCTGGTGCTGCTGGCCGTCGTGCTGGTGGCCTTTGCCTCGGGCAAGTTCCCCATTGCGCCGGGGCAACTCGGGCACGCGCTCTGGTCGGGGCTGACCGGCGCAGATTCGGGTCTGCCGGTGTCGATGGAAACGGTCATCTGGCGCATCCGCCTGCCGCGGGTGGGGGCCGCGCTGCTGGTGGGGGCGGCGCTGTCCGCAGCCGGGGCCGCCTATCAGGGGATGTTTCGCAACCCGCTGGTCTCGCCCGACATCCTGGGGGTGTCGGCCGGTGCGGGGCTGGGGGCCGTGGTGGGCATCTATGTGGGGCTGCCGCTGGGCGGGGTGCAGGGGCTGGCCTTTGCCGGCGGGCTGCTGGCGGTGCTGCTGGTCCTGGGCATTGCTGCGCTGGTGCGCCGGCATGATCCGGTGCTGGTCCTGGTGCTGGCCGGGGTGGCGGTGGGGGCGTTGCTGGGGGCCGGCATTGCGCTGATCAAGACGGTGGCCGACCCGATGACCCAGCTACCCTCCATCACCTTCTGGCTGATGGGCGGGCTCAACAGCATCACCACACAGGATCTGCAGGTGACCGGCCCGGTCATTCTGGCCGGACTGGTGCCGATGCTGCTGCTGCGCTGGCGGGTGGATCTGCTCAGCCTGCCCGACGAGGAGGCACTGGCGCTGGGTGTCAACGTCTGGCGGCTGCGGGTGATGCTGGTGGCGGCGGCCACGCTGGCCACGGCGGCAGCGGTGTCGGTGGCGGGCATCATCGGCTGGGTGGGCCTGGTGGTGCCGCACATGGCGCGGATGATCGTCGGCCCCGCGTTTTCGCGGCTGCTGCCGGCCTCGCTGCTGCTGGGCAGTGGCTTTCTGGTGGTGGCCGACACGCTGGCGCGCACGGCGGCCAGCATCGAGCTGCCGCTGGGCATTCTCACCGCGCTGGTGGGGGCACCGTTCTTCCTGTTCCTGCTGGCACGCGGAGGAGGGCGGGAATGAGCGGCACGTTCAGCAATATATCCAGCAATACATCCGGCAGCACATCAAGCGACACTCCCAGCGACATGTCCAGCGATATGTCTGGCGATATGCCCGGCGATATGCCCGGCCCGATGCCGGCAGGGCACATGCCGGATGTCTCCGGTCTGCCGCTGGCCGCCGGCGTGGATGGCATGACGCAGATGGGTGGCATGACGCCGCCGGGCACGGACGGGGCTCCAGGGCACCGGATGGCGCTGCAGACGGTGGGGCTGTCCACTGGGCATGGCAGACGGGTGGTCACGCAGAACCTGAACCTGTCGCTGCCGGCCGGTGAGGTGCTGTGCCTGCTGGGTGCCAATGGTGCGGGCAAGACCACGCTGCTGCGCACGCTGCTGGGCATCATGCCGCCGCTGGCGGGCGAGGTGTTCGTGGGCGGACAGCCGGTGGCTGCCTGGTCGCGCCGGGCCTTTGCGCAGCACGTGGGCTATGTGCCGCAGGCGCAGTCGGGCGTGTTTCCGTTTTCGGTGCTGGAAGTGGTGCTGATGGGCCGTGCCGCCCGCATCGGCCGCTTTGCCACGCCGGGCCGGGCCGACCGGGAGCGGGCGCAGGCCGCGCTCGATTCCCTGGGCATTGCCCACCTGCACGACCGCGACTACACCGCCATCAGCGGCGGGGAGCGCCAGCTGGCGCTGATCGCCCGGGCACTGGTGCAGGAGCCGGTGCTGCTGGTGATGGACGAGCCCACGGCGGCACTGGATTTCGGCAACCAGATCCGGGTGCTGACCCATATCGAACGGCTGCGTGCCCGGGGCATGACGGTGCTGATGACCACGCACCAGCCCGAGCACGCCCTGCGGGTGGCCAGCCGCATCGCCCTGCTGGGGCGTGGTCACCTGGTGGCCTGCGGGCCGCCGCACGAAACCGCCACGCTGCGTGCGCTGGCCAGCCTGTATGGCGTGGCCGAGCACGAGGTGGCGGCCTGTCTGGCCGGGTATGCAGCCGGTGGGACTCATGCCCATCCGGTTGTGCGGGGGCATGAGTGATATCACGGCCCAATCGGCGCTGTCCCTGCCGCCCATCCGGTCGTGCAGGGGGCAAGAGTCCCGCCGGCCAACGGTTCCCGGTCGCTTCGGCGTCCATTTTCATCTCCTTTTCAACGATCCATGAAACACGGTTTCTCCTCCCGGATTCCTTTGGCGCACGACCGGCGTGCTGCCGTCCTGTCCCCCATTGCGCTGGGCGTGCTGATGATGTTTGCCGCGCCCGCTGCCATGGCCCAGTCCGGTGCGTCGCCGGCGCAGCTGCGTGGCGTGCAGACGGACGGCGCGGTTCGCGTCGACGAATCCGGGCGTCCGGCTCACAACGCCGACAGTGGCCTGGCTGGCCGTGATGCCGGCCAGCAGGCTGCCACGCTGCCCGACATCACCGTCAGTGGCGGCCCGCGCAGCGACCTGCGGGCAGACAAGGCCCGCGTGCAGGTGGGGCCCCTGGGGGAACGGGATGCGGTGGACACCCCCTATGCCGTCACCGGTCTGCCCGGTGCCCAGCTGGCCGACCAGCAGATCCTGAGTGTGCGTGATGCGCTGCGCACGCTGCCCTGGGTGCAGGCCGATACCGCACGTCCGCAGACACGGGGTGTGCAGGGCAGCGTGATCCAGAACAGCCGGGCCGACGGGTTCAACATCGTCAGTACCACCGAATACCCGATGGAGCAGTTCGATCACCTGGAGGTGCTCAACGGCGTGGCCGGTTCGCTCTATGGGCCGGCCACCGGTTCGGGGATCTTCAACTTCGTGCAGAAGCGTGCCGGCGTCACGGGCACCAACACGCTGCGGCTGGGCATCAACGATTCGGGGGCGCTGTCGGCCCATGCCGACCTGTGGACGCCCATCGACAGTGAGAAACGCTGGCGCGTGCGGGCCAACCTGCTGCAGGACATCGGGGAATCCTTCGTGCGGGGCAGCCACCTGCGCCGTTCGCTGGCGGCCGTGGCGCTGGATGGCGACCTCACGCCCAGCACCCGGCTGCAGGTCAACGCCAGCCGCTACGAGCACGTGCAGCGTGGCCTGCCGGGCAGCTTCGGCGTGGCGGCGGGCGTGAACTTCCCCGCGCCGGTGGATGCCACCCGCAAGGGCTACGGTCAGGAATACGCCGGCAACAAGAATGACACCAACACCGTGACGGCCCGCGTGCTGCACCGGCTGGACAATGGCTGGGAGCTGGAAGGCGGCCTGTCGCGGCAGATTGCCGACCGCGAAAGCACGGCGGTGAGCAACACCGTGCTGAGCGCTGCCGGCAACTACCGCACCACCAGCAGCTCCACCACGGCCAGCCGCTTCACGGTCACCGGCAACCAGCTGAGCCTGCGCGGCAAGGCGCAGACCGGCAGCATCGGCCACGACATCGTGGTGGCCAACAACGGCTTCGACTGGAACAACTACAACCCGGTGGGTGGCAGCTCGCTGACGCTGGGTACCGCCAGCATCGCCAGCCCGGTGGCCTATGCCCGGCCCAACTATCCGGATTTCACCCGCCGTTACCAGTCGGCGGCGCAGCGCCAGCAGTCGCTGATCGTGGCCGACACGCTGAGCCTGACCGAACAGTGGCAGCTGATGCTGAGCGGTGCGTACAGCTGGATGCACCTGACCAACTACAACCGGGCCGGTGTCACCACCCGCAAGTCGAGCGAGAGCGGCCTGAGCACCTTTGCCGGCCTGCTGTACAAACCGACCCCGAACAGCAGCGTCTACCTGAGCCACGCCGATACGCTGCAGCCCGGTGACGCCGCACCGACCGGCACGGCCAACGAGGGCGAGGTGCTCGATCCCTACCGCAGCAAGCAGTGGGAGCTGGGCTACAAGGTCCGCCTGGCCGAGGTGGATGTGACGGCGGCCGTGTTCCGCATCGAGCGACCCTTTGGCTACACCGACAGTGCGGTGCAGATCGATGGCAAACCGCTCTATCACCGTGCTGGCAAGCAGCGCAACCATGGCGCCGAGTTCTCCGTCACCGGCAATGTGGGCCGCGACCTGACGCTGACGGCCGGGCTGGCCTGGCTGGATCCGCGCATGATCAGCACGGCCAGTGCGGCCTCGCGTGACAAGCGCATCGTCGGCCTGAGCCGCTGGAGTGCGGGGCTGGGCGCCGACCTGCGCATTGCCGCCGTGCCCGGCCTGAGTGCCAACCTGCAGTTCAATGCCGTGGACCGCCGGCCCGCCAACTATGCCAATACCGACTGGATCGGTGGCTACGGTCGCACCGACGTGGGCGTACGTTACCAGCACACGCTGCTGCAGCACGACGCCGTCTGGCGCTTCACCGTCTACAACGTCACCAACCAGCGCTACTGGACCAACGTGGTGGCCGGTGGCCTGAACGGCTACTCCGGCGCCGGCAATGCCAGCGCCGCCGTGGGTGATCCGCGCACCATGCTGCTGACGCTGACGCTGGGCTTCTGAGGCCCCGCGTACGGCCCCTGGCCGGGCAGCCGGGCGGGTACGCGCCTGTCGTGTACCTGTTCCGGCGCTGCCCGGATGAATGATTTTTGTGGGCGCCTTTCCCGGAGCATGCTGCCGGGGTGGCGCCGGGAGACGATCCGATGAGCAAATCACCTGTATCCATGCCCGATGCCGGCCGGCGTGGCCTGCTGCTGGGAGGGGCTGGCGCACTGGGGGCGCTGGCACTGGGCGGGAAGGGCCTGCCGGTCCAGGCCGCCGACACGGCCGGAAACGCGGCGGCAGCGGCCGGGGCTGCCCCGGGGGCCAGCGCAGAGGCTGGTGCGGGATCTGCTGTCGCAGCAGCGGGGAGCGGGGCGGGCGCTTCGTCACGGGTGGTGGCGGCCGGTGCCGGGCACGCGCTCGACACCCCTTTGCCACCCGATGTGCCCATTCTGAACGGCTGGCCGGCGCATGCGTCGGTGCTGATCATGCTGGGGGCGGCCAGACGCATCGCCGCCACCGTCAACCAGGCGAAGGCCCACCCGTGGATGTACCGGGTGGCTCCTTCGCTGCACGACGCCCTGCAGGCGCCGGACCGGACCTTCGTGCTGGAGGACCTGCTGGAGCGCAACGTGCAGCTGGCCTTCGTCACGCCGTCGGACCCCACCGCCGACAAGCTGGCCTCGATGGGCATCCGCGTGGTCAAAACCTCGTTCCAGGACGTGGCCTCGATGCGTGAATGCATCCTGCTCACCGCCCGGGAGCTGGGCGGCGAAGCACCCGAGCGGGCCCGCGTCTATCTGGACCATCTGGATCGCGCGCTCGACGGGATGAAGCGCTGGCGTGCGCGGCTGCCGGCGAAGGCGGGACAGCCCCGTGTGCTGCACATCCCGCAATGGACGCCCACACTGCTGGCCGATGGCGAGAAGACGATCATCGACGAATGGATCCAGGCGGCGGGCGGGCGCAATGCCGCCACCGGCCTGTCCGGCAGCCTGCGGCCGGTCACGCTGGAGCAGCTGCTGGCGTGGGATCCGGACGTGCTGGTCGAGGCGGCAAAGGCCAGCCGCCAGAAACGGCCCGAAGGTTATGCCCAGCTGCGCGCCGTGCGTACGCAGCGCGTGTACACCAACCCCGAGGGGGTATTCCCGTGGGACCGCTATGGCTGCGAGTTTCCGCTGCAGCTGCGCTGGGCCGCCAGCCGCCTGCATCCGGATGCCATGCCCGGTGATGACGATCTGGCGGAACGCACGCAGGACTTCTACCAGCGCTTCTTCGGCTACCGGCTGGAGAAGGCAGAGGCATAGCGGATCCTGAAGGGCGAGCAGCCGGCCTGAAAAACGACACAAAATTCCTCGAGGTATTCGATCATGTTCATGCATCTGCAGTCTCCGCCGGAAACCGCTTCGGGTCCGGCTTCCGTCGTGTCCTCCCGCCGTCGCTGGCCGCCGTGCCTGCGTCCTGTCGTCGTGGCGCTGGCAGCGGCGCTGGGCTGGGGAACGGCTCTGGCCCAGGAGGGCACGGATCAGGCGGACGGCCAGGTGGCAGGAAGTGCCTCGCAGCTGGGTACCGTCCACGTACGGGAGCAGGCCGCCAGCGCGGCCTTCCGGGCGGGCGAGGCCGAGTTTGGTCCGCTGGGCCGCCGGCCGGTGCAGGCGCTGCCGTATTCGGTGCAGGTGATTCCGGAAACGCTGATCGAGGACCAGCAGGCCAGCAGCCTGACCGACCTGCTCAAGTACATGCCGTCGGCGCAGATGCAGGCGCGCGGCGGGGCCGATGTCGGCCAGCCGCAGACCCGGGGCATGCAGTCCAGCGTGGTGGCCAACAACCATCTGGACGGACTGAACGTGGTGGGCACCACGGCCTACCCGATGGAACAGCTGGCCGGGCTGGAGGTGATCCAGAGCCTGACCGGTGCGTTCTACGGACCGGCCAGTCCGGCCGGCAACTTCAACTTCATCTCGAAGCGTCCGACCGAACGGCCGCTGCGCCGGCTGACGCTGGGCTACGTGAGCGATGCAAGGCTGGGGCTGCACGCCGACCTGTCGGGGGCGGTGGACGCCAACCAGGTGCTGCGCTACCGCACCAACCTGCTGCAGGAAGAGGGCGAGGGCTACGTGCGCGACAGCAAGGTGCGCCGCCGCCTGGCCAGCGTGGCGCTGGATGTACATCCGCGGGCCGGAACCGTCATCGAACTCAACGCCAGCCAGTACCGCTTCGTGCGCAACGGCTTTGCCGGCTCGTTCAGCTATTCGGCCGATGTGCCACTGCCGGATGCGCCGGACCCGACGCGGGTGGGCTATGGCCAGCCCTACGGCGGCATGTCCCTGAAGACCACCACCGTGTCGGCCATCGTGAAGCACCGCCTCGGTGATGACTGGCAGCTGACGGCAGGGCTGCTGCGCCAGACGGCAGACCGGCCGATGTTCGGCGTGGACAATGAACTCACCGACGCGGCCGGCAACTACACGGCCACGGTGGAATCGCCCAACCGCGGCCGTTTCCGTGTGGACAGCAACCTGCTGCGTCTCAACGGGCAGGTGCGTCATGGTGGCGTCTCGCACGATCTGGTGGTCGGCACCTCGGGCTACCAGTGGAGCATCTATCGTTCCCGCGCCCGCTCGCGCACGCTGGGGCAGGCCAGCATGGCCGAACCGCGGCTGTTCGACGAACCGGCCAGACTCGCGGCCAGCGCCCGCTTCCGGGGCGGCAAGAACAGCCAGCAGTCGCTGATGATGGCGGACACCATCGGTTTCGGTCCGCACTGGTCCGTGCTGCTGGCGGCCAGCTGGAGCCAGATCAGCGCGTCCAGCTATGCGGCCTCGGGCGCCCGTACGGAGGTATCGCGCGAGCATGGCTGGAATCCGGCAGCCTCGCTGATGTACCGGCCGGTCAGGGACACCCTGCTGTATCTGTCCCATGCCGACAGCCTGGAGCAGGGTGACAGTGCACCCGATGGCGCAGCCAATGAGGGCACCACGCTCAAGCCGTATCGCAGTCGCCAGTGGGAAGCGGGCGTGAAGCAGCGCTGGGGTGGACTGGATGCCAGCGCCGCCGTGTTCCGGCTGTCGCGGCCGTTTGCCTACGTCGATTCGTCCGACAATCTGTTCAAGCTGCTGGGGGATCAGGTCAATACCGGCCTGGAGCTGACTGCAGGTGGTGAGGTGACGCGTGGACTGAACCTGCGTGCAGGGCTGACCTGGCTGAATCCGAAACTCAGGAACACCGGCACGGCCAGTACCAGCAACCGTCAGGTGGTGGATGTGCCGAAGCTGCGCGCCAGCGTGCTGGCCGAGTACCAGCTGCAGGCCGTGCCCGGGCTGAGCGTCAATGCCGGTCTGCAGTTCATCGGCCGGCGGCCGGCCAACGAGACCAACAGCCAGTGGGTACGGCGCGACCATCTGCTCGACCTGGGCGCGCGCTATGCCACCCGTCTGGCCGGGCACGACACCACGTGGCGGCTGGCCGTCAACAATGTGTTCAACCGCCACTACTGGCTGGGCATCTTCCCGGGCAGCCAGAATGGCAGCGGCGGCAGCTACAGTGCCTTTACAGGAAATCCCCGTGAAATCAGGCTCTCCGTTTCCATCGATCTCTGACGGTCCGGCGCGGCCGGCTTCCGCGGAAGTGCCCGCCCCGCAGGCTTTCCGCAGGAGCCCGGGCAAGTCTGGCTCTGGCGGGACCCGCGATCTGCCGGAGGCCGGTGACGCACGCCGTGTTCCGGTGCCGGGCGATGCAGCGGGTCTCACTGTTCCCGGGCATCGGCGGCGTCTGCTGCGTGCGGCACTCGGCGGTGCGCTGGTGGGCGCCATGCCGGGGGTGTCCGCGGCGGCTGCACTGTCCGGCACATCGGAGCCATCCGCATCGCCCGGGGCCGTCCGTGAGCCGGCTGACGCCGGCGCTGGTCCTTCCGGTTCCAGCCCCTCCGGTTCTGCACCGGCTGCCGTCCGGGTTTGCCCCGACGGCTATGGCCGGCCGGTGCGTCTGCCGGCGCGCATCGGGCGCATCGCCACCACCTGGGAGGCGCAGAATGCCATCGTGGCCATGCTGGGCTTCGGGGACCGGATCGTGGCGACCACGCGCCATGTGCACGGCATGCCCGTGTTCCGGCGCTTCGTGCCCGGCATCGCACAGGCCGTCATCGCCGGGGACGGTGAGCGGGGCGTGAATCTGGAGACGCTGTATTCCGTACATCCGGACATCCTGTTCGTGGCAGGCGAGACCGATGAACCTTCCGCACACCGGGCGCAGCTGGAGGCGGTGGGCATTGCGGTCGCCGGGTTTCGCTACGGGTCGCTCGAGGCCATCGTCGAGCGCACCCGCCTGACGGCCGACATGCTGGGCGGCGAGGCGCCCCGGCGTGCCCGGGCGTACGAGGCCCATTTCCGTCACACGATGGCGCGGCTGGCGCGGCGCATCGACCGGATACCGGCGGCGCGGCGCGTGAAGGTCTATCATGCGATGGGCAGTCCGCTGGCCTCGTCGGGGCGCCCGTCGCTGAATCAGGACTGGATGGATGCCGCCGGAGCCATCAACGTGGCCGAACGCTGGCCGGTGTCCGGTCAGGACCGCATGACGGTGTCGATCGAGCGGCTGCTGGCGGCCGATCCGGATGTCATCGTCGTGATGATCCCGGGCGATGCCGAGGCCATCCGCAACGACAGCCGCTGGCAGGGCATGCGCGCGGTGAAGAATGGCCGGATCCTCGTCAATCCGCGCGGCATGTTCTGGTGGTGCCGCGAGACCTGCGAGGCCGTGCTGCAGCCGCTGTGGCTGGCCAGCCAGCTCTATCCGGAAATGTTCACCGACATCGACATGCGTACCGAGACCCGCGACTTCTATCACCGCTTCTTTGGCTATAGGCTCAGCGATGCCGACGTGACGGCGTTCCTGCATCCGGCGGCATGAGGCGCCGGCGATCACTGCCTCGCGAGGTGCCGTCACCGGAGGCCGTGGGGCCGATGCTCCCTTGCGCCTGGTGGCTGCTGCCGGCGCAGCCGCAGCATGCGCGGCTGCAGCGGCTGATCGGCCAGCTGGCCGGCGAGTTCGGTGGACCGGTGTTCGAACCCCACATGACGCTGGCGCTGGGTGAGTTGCCGGCTGCGTGGCTGCATGCGCAGGCCCGGGGCACGGCCGGTGACGCCGGGACGGCAGGAGCGGCAGGGACGGTGTGCACGACGGCGGCTGCGGGGGCTGCCGGCGTGGCAGGCGGGACGGGTGCGGCGAGCGGCCCAGGGGCCGAGGGGACGGCAGGTTCTGCGCAGGTGTTGACGCCAGCCGCCCGCTGGGCGGCACGGCTGGCTGGGCTGCTGCCTGCCGTCACGCTGGATACCGATGGCATCGGTCACTGTTCGCATCACTTCCGGGTCTTTCATCTGCGGCTGGCACCATCGGCGCGGGAGCGGGCCACACTGGCGGCATGGCGCGGGTGGCTGTGGGCGGCACTGATGTCAGCCCGTGAGCCGCTGCCGGCCGTGGACGTGCTCGATCCGGGTTTTCCGCCCCATCTGAGCCTCGCCTACGGCGACTGGCCCGAAGCGCAGCGGGTGGCGCAGGCCGTGCGGGTAGCGCCGATGCTGCAGGCATGCCTGGCGGCCGGGGCGGGTAGCCATGGTGCCGGGGAGGGGGCCCGTGGCAGCGGCCTCCTGCAGTTCGACACCCTGCTGGGCATCTGTCCGCGGCCGGGGGCACAGGACATGGCGCGCGTGGCGGACTGGCACGTGTTTGCGCGCGTGCCGCTGCGGCCCTGAGTTCATGACACGTTCCGGGAGCAGGCAGCAGAGGCCATCGCGCCAGACGTGCAACAGCTGGACGGCGCAGGGAGCAGGGCGCAGGAGCAGAGGACAGGGACAGGGACAGGGACAGGGACAGGGACAGGGAGCGCCCCGCCTTTTCATGTCAGTGCGCCTGCCCTGTGGCGGCTAATGCTGCAGGACTGCGGCAACAAGGCAACAGAAAGCTTCCCGGGCAGCCGTGGGCAGGGATATCCCCAATCGGCCTGCGGGGCGGCGAGGCGTACGATGATGCAGTGCGGGAGTCACAGGTCCATCGTGCGGCCGGCAGTGGCCGGTGGATGTCCCGCCCGGAACCAGCCCCGTGTGGTCTGGTCGGACCTTTCACGGGGAGCGGTTGTCTTCCGTGTCCGTTGGGCTGCGCCCGGCAAGGTGGCGCGGCCCGGAAGGCAGCGGAATCGCAAGCGGACATCGCATGACCGGAGGAGGGTTACGTCATGTCCAGTCTCGAAGCCGATTTCAGGCGCGCCCAGCTGCAGGCCAGTTCACTGCAGGATTCGCTGGAACGCATCGTTCGGCTGCGGCTCTATGCGCTCTTCATGCAGGCAACCTCCGGCGACGCCAGCGGGCACCGGCCCGGCTTTTCCGATTTCGAGGGGCGCTCGCACTGGGACGCCTGGCACGCCCTGTCCGGGGTGAGCCGCGAGGACGCCATGGCCGAGTACGTGTTCGAGGTCAGCCGGCTGAAGTCGCGCCAGCTGCAGGGAGAGACGGAGTAGACGCGCATAGCCGGAGAGAGGCGGAACGAATGAGTCCCTGATCCGCTCCGGGGCGCCTTTCTGCATGGCTCTGCGCGTGCTTTGGCTTCCCGGCCCCGTACCCATGGAATGAGGCCATGCAGGCCCCGTTCGCTTTGGATTTTCCGGTTTACGCGCTATCATCCCGAGTTCCTTGCCACACGGCCAGACAGACGGTCCGGCCGGGCGCTTCGGGGTGTTTCCGATGCAGCCCGCCCGTTGCTGCCGGTGGCTTTCTTCCCACGGAAATCCACAAGGGTAATCCATGCGACATTATGAAATCGTCTTCATGGTCCATCCGGACCAGAGCGAACAAGTGCCTGCCATGATTGAGCGCTACAAGCAGATGGTCGAAGGCGCCAATGGCAAGATGCACCGCATCGAGGACTGGGGGCGTCTGCAGCTTGCCTACCCCATCCAGAAAATCGGCAAGGCACACTATGTGCTGATGAACGTCGAGTGCGACCAGCACACCCTGGGCGAAATCGAAAACGCCTTCCGCTTCAACGACGCCGTGCTGCGCCACCTGGTGGTGCGCATGGACAAGGCCGAGACCGGCCCGTCGGTGATGAGCAAGCGCCTGCAGAAGGAAGAGTCCCGCAAGACGGGTGGTTCCGATGCACCGGCCGCAGCCGGCGAAAACGCGGCTGCCGAGTAATCGACGCCCGCGTGCCGGATGCATGCGCCCGAACAGCCGGTGAATCCGCCTTCCGACGCCCCCCTGACGGCAGGGGAAGACGGCGAGAACCATCTGCTGCTCACCGCCACGCTCACCGGGCGGGAAACCCTGCGCTACAACCTGTCGGGGGTTCCTGTCACGGAATGCACGCTGTCCCACGTTTCCCGGCAGATCGAGGCCGGTATCGAACGCCTGGTCAGGCTGGACATCTCTGCCGTGGCCCTGGGTGATCTGGCCAGGGAGCTGGCCGGTATCGATCCCGGAACGCGGCTGACGGTCGGCGGTTTTCTGACGCCGCTGCGCCGCTCCGGACGTGCACTGTGCCTGCATCTGACACGCATCGATCAGTACTGACAAAATTCTCAAGAGGTTTCATCATGGTTGGTTTTCGTCGCGGCAGCAAAGACCGCAAACCCAAACGTCCCGCCCAGTCCGCCCTGTTCAAGCGCAAGAAGTTCTGCCGCTTCACGGCCGAGAAGGTGGAGTGGATCGACTACAAGGATGTCGATACGCTGAAGGACTTCGTCACCGAGCAGGGCAAGATCATTCCCGCACGCCTGACCGGTACCCGTGCCCACTACCAGCGCCAGCTGGGTGTCGCCATTCGCCGCGCCCGCTTCCTGGCCCTGATGCCCTACACCGACAACCACTGATACCCCACCGCGGGGCCGCAGCAGTGCCCGCCTTCACTGAAGGGGGCGTGCGGCCCGGCAGGAGCGCATGATGCAGATTATTTTGCTTGAAAAAGTCGTCAACCTCGGCCAGCTGGGTGACGTCGTCAAGGTTCGCGATGGCTACGCCCGCAACTACCTGATCCCGCAGGGCAAGGCCCGTCGCGCCACCCAGGCCGCCGTGGCCGAGTTCGAGGCCCGTCGTGCCGAGCTGGAACGCATCCAGGCCGAGAAACTGGCTGCTGCCCAGGCCGAAGGCGAAAAACTGGCCGGTCGCCAGTTCTCGCTCACCGAGAAGTCCGGTGTGGACGGCCGCCTGTTCGGCTCCGTCACCAACGCCAACATCGCCGACGCCCTGCACCAGGCCGGCTTTGCCTCGGTGCAGAAGTCCATGGTCCGGATTCCCGAAGGTCACATCAAGACCATCGGCGAACACCAGGTTCAGGTGGCCCTGCACACCGACGTGCTGGTCGACATCACCATCAACGTGATCGGCGACCACGCCTGATGCCGGCGGGGGCTTCGGCCCCTGCGGTCGTGCGGTCTGCCTGCCGGCAGACAGCCGCAATCGGGTTCGGGCGTTCGCCCGGGTCTTGCACGAAAAAGGGGCGTCCCTGCGGACGCCCTTTTTTCGTCGATGTCTGCTGCCCCTTTCCTGGGCGACAGCTTTCCGCCGGGTGTCGTTGTGCCCGAACCATGGGCATGTTCACGCCATGCCGTACCATGCCATGTTCAGGCGATGCCGGCGTTCCGGCGCGTGGTGCGGGCGTCTGCTGCTTTTCGTTTCTCCCGATTCTTGCCTCATGGACAGCGAAGTTGCACAACTGCGGTTGCCGCCGCATTCGGTCGAAGCCGAACAATCGGTGCTGGGCGGATTGCTGCTCAACAACAGTACCTGGGAAGACATTGCCGACATCATCAATGATGATGACTTCTACCGGCATGATCACCGTCTGATATGGCAGCACATCTCCATCCTGCTGCGGGCCGGCAAGCCGGCCGATGCGCTGACGGTCAAGGATGCGCTGCAGCTGGCCGGGCGTCTGGAAGATGCCGGGGGTGAGCAGTATCTGGTGATGCTCTCCAATGCGGTGATCTCGGCCAGCAACATCCGCCACTATGCCGAGATGGTGCGCGACCGGGCCGTGCTGCGCCGGCTGATTGCCGTGTCGGACCAGATCGCCACCGAAGCCTTCAATGCGCAGGGCCGGCCGGTCAACGAGGTGCTGGACGCGGCCGAGGCTGAGATGTTCAAGATTGCCGAGGACAGCGGCAAGAAGCGCAACGACTTCCAGCACATCGGTCCGCTGTCCGGCAAGGTTTTCCAGCGCATCGACGAACTCTACAGCCGCGACAACCCCAGCGAGATCACCGGCATTGCCACCGGTTTCATCGATCTGGACCGGATGACCTCCGGCATGCAGCCGGGGGATCTGATCATCGTGGCGGCCCGTCCGTCGGTGGGGAAAACGGCCTTTGCACTGAACATCGGCGAACACGTGGCCGTGCACGAGAAGCTGCCGGTGGCCGTGTTCAGCATGGAGATGGGCGCCGAGCAGCTGGTGATGCGTCTGATCGGCTCCACCGGGCGGATCGACCAGCAGCGGCTGCGGACCGGACGGCTGACCGAGGACGATTTCATTCGCCTGAGCGACGCCATGGGCAAGATGCAGGATGCGCCGATGTTCATCGACGAAACGCCGGCGCTGAACCCCTTCGAGCTGCGCGCGCGCGCGCGGCGGCTGGCGCGGCAGTTCGGCCATCTGGGGCTGATCGTCATCGACTACCTGCAGCTGATGACGGGGGCCAATCCGGGCGGGCGCGAGAACCGGGCCACCGAGGTGGGCGAGATCTCGCGGGCACTGAAGTCGCTGGCCAAGGAGCTGAAGTGCCCGGTCATTGCCCTGTCGCAGCTTTCCCGCGAGGTGGAAAAGCGCCAGGACAAGAAGCCGATCATGAGTGACCTGCGCGAATCGGGCTCGATCGAGCAGGATGCGGACGTGATCTTCTTCATCCACCGCGACGACCGCTACGATCCCGATGCCGAAACCAAGGGCATGGCCGAGATCATCATCGGCAAGCAGCGTAACGGCCCGATCGGCTCTGTCACGCTGGCCTTCCAAGGGCAGTACACCAAGTTCGAGAACTTCGCCGCGAGCTGAGGCACTGGGGCGGGCCCGCGCCCGTGTCACACCGAAGGCGTGCTCCGCTTTCCTAAAAGAGAACCGGGCCGATGCGACATCGGCCCGGTTTTTCGTTCATCCGCGATGGCTGTGCTTGCTTAACCCATCCGACAGCGGCGGGCATCACGCGGCATGGCCGCCGGCAACCGATTGTTCCGTACGCTGGTGGGAGGCTCGTTCAGCTTGCCAGAGGCATGGCGGCCTGCGGCGGATGGTGGCGGCCCTTGTCCTTGTTGCCGCCCTTGCCGTGCAGCAGGTGGCGGCTCAGGAAGGCGCGCACCGGTTTCTCGTACAGGACGTACACCGCGGCGGCCACCGTCAGCGTGGCGGCGAACACGATCGCCGTGTAGATGGGCAGGCTGAACTGCAGTGCGCCCAGGCGCTTGACGGCCCCCATCACGTAGATGTGGAAGATGTAGATGGGGTAGGACAGCTCACCCAGGAAGTCGATGGTGGCCTTGGCGGGCTGGCCCAGCTTCCGGAAGGCCTGCTCGCAGGCCAGCGTCAGCACCACCAGCGCGGTGCTGGGCAGGCCGATGACCACCACGCGCACCCATTTGTCCTGCGCCATCTCCTGCGTGACCAGGCCCGTGTCGGGCAGCAGCGCCCAGGTGTAGAGCACCAGGCTGGCCACGGCGGCCAGCATCGGCAGCCTGGCGTGCTCGATGAAGCGGGTGCTGGAGAGCAGCTGAGCCAGCAGCATGCCGTAGATGAACTCGACCACGTAGGCATCGCTCCAGAAGGCCAGTGCGGATTCCGGGGCGGCGTAGGGATGCACCGCCGTCAGGGACACCAGCAGCAGCGAGCTGATGAGCAGGCGGTGCTGGTGCGAGATCTTCAGGGCGATGAAGAACACCAGATAGAAGAGGATCTCGTAGTTCAGTGACCAGCCCAGCGTCAGCAGCGGCATGTGGTACTGGATGCTCTCGTTCCACACGGGGATGAAGAAGAGCGAGCCCAGCAGCTTGTCGACGTCCAGGCTGGTGTGGTTGAGCATGCCGGGCGCTTTCAGCGCGATGGCGGCCAGGGCCAGCGTGCCCAGCCAGTACAGCGGCACGATGCGGATCAGCCGTCGGGTGAAGAACTGCGGCGCACCGTCCCGGGTGACGTAGTAGATGATGAAGCCCGAGATGACGAAAAAGATGTCGACGCCACTGCTGCCGAAGGGGGTGAGTCCCACTTCGTTGCGGATGTGGCTGATGACCACCAGCGCCGCGGCGATGAAGCGCAGCGCCTGCAGCGAGTAGAGGGTCTTGTCGGCACGGGCGGGCTGTGCCGATTGCGGGGCCTGGCCGGCGGGATGAGAGCGCAGGATACTTGCCATGGGATGGGGCTCCGAATGGAGCGCCCATCTTAGGAAAGTGTTGTTTTCATGTCACTCGCCAATCCAGTCCGAGTGTGAGGAATTCCGGCTCCGTCGGCTGAACGCACGTCACCATGTGTGCACTTTTCCCGCTTCCGGAGTCGGCCCACGCAACGGCCAGTGCGGCCGCTGCTCCAGGTTACAGCACGTCTGCCGCGAAATCTGCCAGCCGCGAGCGCTCACCGCGCTGCAGCGTCAAGTGCCCGCCGTGCTTCCAGCCCTTGAAGCGCTCCACCACGTAGGTGAGGCCCGACGAGGCCTCGGTGAGGTAGGGCGTGTCGATCTGGGCAATGTTGCCCAGGCAGACCACCTTGGTGCCGGGGCCTGCGCGGGTGGCCAGCGTCTTCATCTGCTTGGGCGTGAGGTTCTGCGCCTCGTCGATGATCAGGTACTTGTTGTTGAAGGTGCGGCCGCGCATGAAGGACATCGACTTCACCCGGATGCGCGAGCGGATGAGATCGGCCGCCGCGGCACGCCCCCATTCGCCACCGGCACTGCCGCGATTGAGCACCTCCAGGTTGTCTTCCAGGGCGCCCATCCAGGGCTGCATCTTCTCTTCCTCGGTACCGGGCAGGTAGCCGATGTCGTCGCCCACCGGCACGGTGGCGCGGGTCATGATGATCTCGGTGAAGCGCTTCTGGTCCAGCGTCTGTGCCAGCCCCGCGGTGAGCGCCAGCAGCGTCTTGCCGGTGCCGGCCTGGCCCAGCAGCGTCACGAAGTCGATGTCCGGATCCAGCAGCAGGTTCAGGGCAAAGTTCTGCTCGCGGTTGCGGGCGGTGATGCCCCAGATGGCGTGGCGCGCCTGGGTGTAGTCGCGCACCACACGCAGCACGGCCCGGTCACCCTCGCGCTCACGCACCTGGGCAAACAGCGGCGTGCCGCCATCTTCTTCCAGGTACACGAACTGGTTGAGCAGCATGGAAGACACCAGCGGGCCGCGGATGCGGTAGTAGGTCATGCCGCCGTCCTGCCAGGACTCCATGTCCTTGCCATGGGTCTGCCAGAAATCGGCCGGCAGGGCCAGCGAGCCGCTGTAGAGCAGGTCCAGGTCGTCGGTGACCTGGTCGTTGAAGTAGTCCTCGGCCGGCAGGCCCAGCGAACGGGCCTTGATGCGCATGTTGATGTCCTTGGACACCAGCACCACCTGCCGCTCGGGAAAGACCTGGCGCAGCGCGGCCGTCACCGACAGAATGCGGTTGTCGGCCTTGCCGGGGGGCAGGGCTTCGGGCAAGGGCGCTTCCAGCACGCGGGTCTGCAGGAAGAGCCGTCCGGTGGCGTCGGAATGGCCCAGCCGGTCCAGCGGGATGCCCTGCTCGATGCTGCCCTCGATGCCGGCCAGCAGCTCGTCCAGGCTGCGGCTGACCTGGCGGGCGTGGCGCGAGACCTCGCTCATGCCGCGCTTGTGGTCGTCCAGCTCTTCCAGCGTGATCATCGGCAGGAACACGTCGTGCTCCTGGAAGCGGAAGAGGGCGGTGGGATCGTGCATCAGCACGTTGGTGTCCAGCACGAACAGCTTGTGGGTCGCCGCCTCGGTGCCCGGGGCGCGGTGCCGACGTGCGTGCCGTGCGGGGGCGACGGGCGCCACCGTGGCGTCTGGCCGTGTCGTGCCGGATGCGGCATCGGGCGTGCTGCCCGCAGGCGGTGCGCTGAGCAGCGCGGCCGTCTGGGTGCTGCCCTGAGCCGGGCGCTCGGTTCCTGTCCGGGTGCCTGCTGCCGGTTGTGCGGTACCTGTGGCCGATGCCGCAGGGCTGCTGACCGGGGCTGAGGCCTGGGTGCGACCGCCAGCCTTGCCCGCGGCACGTTCCTTGCCGGCATCCCGACCCTGGCCTGCCGTGGCGACCGCAGGGGTCACGGCTTCGGCCATGGGCGTGGCGACCGGATCAAGGGCGAGCTCCAGGGCCGGGTCGGCCTCGGCCTGGGCGGATGCGCTCTTTCTGCGGCGGCTGGCCGGCAGCTTGGCCTTGTTGCGCGAGGCAGCCTTGATGTCGAGGCGTTCACCTCGGGTGGTGGGGGCTTTGGGTAGCGGCATGGGACAGGCGGCGGGCAATGGCCCTGGCCGTGGAAAAGGGGTCGGGGTATCAGAAGGCGCAGGAGGGCGAGCCGTGGCACTCGCGCACGGCGGCCAGCACGTCGGCCACATGGCCGGGCACCTTCACCTTGCGCCATTCCTTGACCAGCACGCCGGCGCGGTTGATGAGGAAGGTGGAGCGCTCGATGCCACGCACCTGCTTGCCGTACATGTTCTTCAGTCTGATGACGTCGAACAGCGTGCAGAGTGCCTCATCGGGGTCGCTGATCAGCGCGAAGGGCAGCTCCAGCTTCTGACGGAAGTTGGCGTGGCTTTTCAGGCTGTCGCGCGAGATGCCGTACACCTCGGCGCCAGCGGTGAGGAAGTCCTGCCAGGCCGCGGCAAAGTCGCTGGCTTCGTTCGTGCAGCCCGGGGTGCTGTCCTTCGGGTAGAAGTAGAGCACCACCATCCGACCGTTCAGTTCGTTGAAGTTCAGGGGGCCGGCCGTGGTCTCTGCCGTGAAGTCGGGCACCTTCTGGCCGATCTTCAGGACGGGGGCGTGGGCAGGCGCGGAGGATGTTTGCATGAGTGAGAGAATCAGGAATTCGAGGGGCAGGGGCCGCAGGTGGGAGGGGCGCCGACAATCAGGGCGCAGTCACCAGGGCGAGCAGGACCTGGCGGCCTTCGGCCATCAGGATGTTGTAGGTACGGCACGCGGCCACCGAGTCCATGGTCTCCAGGCCGATGCCGGCCTGCAACAGTGGGCGTGAGAACGACGGCGGCGGAAACTGCAGGCGTGGGCCGGTGCCCAGCAGGATGACTTCCGGGCGCGGCTCGGCCAGCGCCAGCAGCATGTCGGGTGTGAGTGCCGCCAGACCGTCGATAGACCAGGGCTGCACCGGACCCTGCGGGCGCAGCAGCAGCGGCCCTTCGTGCCTTGCCCCGTTGACTTCCACCCAGCCGGTACCGTAGGCGGTGATGGCGTTGAGATCGTCGTGGTGGTCGGGGTGCAGTTTCATGGATGGGGCCGGCGGGCGGGCTGAAACCTGCCGACGGTGATGCGCAGGTGCGGGATGGGCCGCAGCCGGTGTACATTATGCGGTCATTCCCATAGTACCGCACCTTTCACGGTGCCCGCAGTCATCATGAAGACCATCCACAAGTCTGCCAAGCTGGCCAACGTCTGCTACGACATTCGCGGACCGGTGCTGGCCCGGGCCCGGCAGATGGAGGAGGACGGCCAGCGCATCATCAAGCTCAACATCGGCAACATGGCGCCTTTCGGCTTCGATGCGCCCGACGAGGTGCGCCAGGACATCATGGCCAACCTGGCTGATGCCTCCGGCTATTCGGATTCCAAGGGCCTTTTCTCGGCGCGCAAGGCCGTCATGCACTACTCGCAGCTCAAGGGCATCCGCGGCGTCACGGTCGATGACATCTACATCGGCAACGGCGTCAGCGAGCTGATCGTGCTGTCGCTCAACGCGCTGCTGGACACGGGCGACGAGGTGCTGGTGCCCACCCCTGACTACCCGCTGTGGACGGCGGCGGTCAGCCTCTCGGGGGGCTCGGCCGTGCACTACATGTGCGACGAGGGGGCAGGCTGGCTGCCCGATCTGGACGACATCCGCGCCAAGATCACCGAGCGCACGCGCGCCATCGTCATCATCAACCCCAACAACCCCACCGGCGCGCTGTATCCGGACGACCTGCTGAAGGAGATCCTGGAGATCGCCCGCCAGCACGACCTGATCGTCTTTGCCGACGAGATCTACGACAAGATCCTCTACGACGGTGCCACGCACACCTCCATCGCCTCGCTGGCCGATGACGTGCTGTGCATCACCATGAACGGCCTGTCCAAGAACTACCGCGCCTGCGGCTATCGGGCCGGCTGGATGATCATCTCGGGCGACAAGCGCGGCGCGGCCGACTATCTGGAAGGTCTGAACATGCTGGCTTCCATGCGGCTGTGCGCCAACGTGCCCGGCCAGCTGGGCATCCAGACCGCGCTGGGCGGCTACCAGAGCATCAACGAGCTGGTGCAGCCCGGCGGGCGGCTGGCGCGCCAGCGCGATCTGGCCTGGGAGATGATCACTAGCATTCCGGGCGTGAGCTGCTACAAGCCGCGCGCGGCCCTCTATCTCTTCCCGCGCCTTGATCCGCAGATGTATCCGATCGAGGACGACCAGCGCTTCATCCTGCAGCTGCTGGAACGCGAGCGGGTGCTGCTGGTGCAGGGCACCGGCTTCAACTGGCCGGAGCACGACCACTTCCGCGTCGTGTTCCTGCCCAATTCCGACGACCTGACCGAGGCCTTGCGGCGCATCGATCGCTTCCTGGCCGACTATCGCTCGCGCCACGGCCGGGTCGGCTGACGACAACAAAAGGCGGGCGCTGTCGGCAGGCAGGCCCGCTGCACAGGACAGAAAGAACCAGGAGTCATTCCATCGTATGAAAGTGATCAAGGTCGGGCTGCTCGGCATGGGTACCGTGGGCAGCGGCGTATTCGAGGTGCTGAAGAACAACGCTGCCGAGATCAGCCGGCGCGCCGGCTGCACCATCCAGATCGGTCGCGTCGTCGTGCGTGACCCTGAGGAAGTCCGCAAGCTGGTGGGCCCCGACATTCCGCTCAGCAGCGATCCTTTCGACATCGTGAATGACTCCGCCATCGACGTGCTGGTGGAGGTGATGGGTGGCACCACGCTGGCCCGTGATGTCGTGCTGGCTGCCATTGCCAAGGGCAAGCAGGTCGTTACCGCCAACAAGGCGCTGCTGGCCGTGCATGGCAACGAGATCTTCGCCCGTGCCCGCGAGGCCGGCGTGATGGTGGCCTTCGAGGCCGCGGTGGCCGGTGGCATTCCCATCGTGAAGGCGCTGCGCGAGGGACTCTCGGCCAACCGCGTTCAGATGGTGGCCGGCATCATCAATGGCACCACCAACTTCATCCTGTCCGAGATGCGCGACAAGGGCATCAGCTTCGATGTCGCGCTGGCCGAGGCGCAGCGCCTGGGCTATGCCGAGGCCGATCCCACCTTCGACATCGAGGGCATCGATGCCGCCCACAAGGCCACGCTGCTGGCCTCCATCGCCTTCGGCGTGCCCGTGCAGTTCGACGGCGCCTACATCGAGGGCATCAGCAAGCTGGCGGCCGAAGACTTCACCTATGCCGACCAGCTGGGCTACCGCATCAAGCTGCTGGGCATCGCCCGCCGTCGTGCCGAGGGCATCGAGCTGCGCGTGCATCCCACGCTCATCCCGGCGCGCCGCCTGCTGGCCAACGTCGAGGGCGCGATGAACGCCGTCTGGGTCAAGGGCGACGCCGTGGGCGAGACCCTCTACTACGGCCCGGGCGCCGGCAAGCTGCCCACCGCCAGCGCCGTGGTGGCGGACCTGGTGGACGTGGCCCGTCAGATCGAGGTCGCGCCCGAAAGCCGCGTGCCGTACCTGGCCTTCCAGCAGGACCAGCTGCAGCAGGTGCCGGTGCTGCCGGCGGCCGAGATGGAGACGGCGTACTACCTGCGCATCCCGGTGCGCGACGAGCCGGGCGTGCTGGCCGACATCACCCGCATCATGGCGGATGAGGGCGTTTCCATCGACGCCATGCTGCAGCGCCAGCCCTCTGAAGGTGCCAACACCACCGACATCATCCTCATGACCCACCGCACGGTCGAGAAGTGCATCGACGTCGCCAGCCAGCGTATCGAGGCCCTGCCTTCCGTGACGGCCGCTCCGGTGCGGCTGCGGGTCGAAGCGCTGGACTGAACGACCATGGAATACATCTCCACCCGGGGCGGCATGCCCCCGCTGCGCTTCAGCGACATCCTGCTGGGCGGACTGGCACCCGATGGCGGCCTGGTCATGCCCGCCAGCATTCCGCAGATCCACAACGACACCCTGCAGGGCTGGCGCAGCCTGTCGTATGCCCAGCTGGCCTTCGAGGTGCTCAGCCGCTACTGCGACGACATTCCCGCCGACGACCTGAAGCGGCTGGTCGAGGAAACCTACACGGCCGAGACCTTCGGCACGCGCGCCATCACCCCGCTGACCGAACTGGAAGCGGCCAGCGCCGAACGCGGTTCGCTGCTGGTGCAGCACCTGTCCAACGGGCCCACGCTGGCCTTCAAGGACATGGCCATGCAGCTGCTGGGCCGGCTCTTCGAGTACACGCTGCTCAAGCAGGATCGCTGGCTCAACATCGTTGGCGCCACCTCGGGTGACACCGGCAGTGCGGCCGAATACGCCATGCGCGGCCGCCAGCGGCTGCGCGTCTTCATGCTGTCGCCGGCCGGGCGGATGAGCGCCTTCCAGCGCGCCCAGATGTTCAGCCTGATGGACGACAACATCCACAACATCGCCATTGAAGGCGTGTTCGACGACTGCCAGGATCTGGTCAAGGCCCTGGCTTCCGACCTGGCGTTCAAGAAGCGCCACCACATCGGCAGCGTCAACTCCATCAACTGGGCACGCGTGGTGGCCCAGGTCGTTTACTACTTCCGGGGCTACCTGCAGGCCACCGCCGCGCATCCCATCGATGCCAACGGTCGGCCGGCGCAGGTCTCGTTCACCGTGCCCAGCGGCAACTTCGGTAACGTGCTGGCGGGCCACATCGCCCGGCGCATGGGCCTGCCCATCCGCCGCCTGGTGGTGGCCACCAACGAGAACGACGTGTTGGACGAGTTCTTCCGGACCGGCCGCTATCGCGTGCGCAGCGCCCGCGAGACGCACGCCACCTCCAGCCCGTCGATGGACATCTCCAAGGCCTCCAACTTCGAGCGCTTCGTCTTCGACCTGCTCGACGGTGACGCAGAGCATCTGAAGGCTCTCTGGCAGCAGCTGGGCCAGACCGGCGAGTTCGATCTGTCCGGCACCGATGCCTTCGCCCGTGCTGCCCAGTGGGGCTTCGTCTCGGGCAGCAGCTGCCATGCCGACCGCCTGCAGACCATCCGCAAGTGGCATGACGACCGCGGCGTGCTCGTCGATACCCATACGGCTGACGGCCTGAAGGTGGCCCAGCAGTACCGCGAACCCGGCATCCCGATGATCTGCCTGGAGACCGCACTGCCGGCCAAGTTTGCCGAGAGCATCGTCGAGGCCACGGGCCAGCAGCCGCCGGTGCCCGAGGCACTGGCCGACCTGGAGCATCGCGTGCAGCGTTACGTGCGCATGCCGGCCGATGCCGCGCTGCTGAAGGCCTACGTGGCCGCGCGCACCTGATGGTGGCGCCAGTGGGGCAGGGCTCGCGCCATGGCCTCGTCTTCGGCTTTGCCGGCTACTCAGGCTCGGGCAAGACATCGCTCATCGAGCAGGTCATCCCGCGCCTGGTGGCCGCTGGCCGGAAGGTCTCGGTCATCAAGCACGCTCACCATCGCTTCGATTTCGACACCCCGGGCAAGGATTCCTGGCGGCATCGCCAGGCCGGCGCCACCGAGGTCCTGCTCACCACCGACCAGCGCTGGGTGCTGATGCACGAGCTGCGCGGCCAGCCCGAGCCGGGCCTGGAGGCGCAGCTGGCCCACCTCAGCCCCAGTGACGTGGTGCTGATCGAGGGCTTCAAGACGGCCGCCATCCCCAAGATCGAGGTCCACCGGCCGGCGCTGGGCAAGCCCCTGCTGCATCCTGACGATCCCTGGATCCAGGCCATCGCCACCGATGCGCCGCTGGACGTGCCGTTGCCGCTGCTGGATCTGAACGACCCGGATGCCGTCACCGCCTTCATCCTGGCCCGGGTCGATACATCGGCCGCCGCGCCCGGTGGCCAGCCTTCCGGCACTCCCGACGCACCCTAGCGCCATGTCTGCACTGCTTCCCTTTGACGACGCCTTTGCCCGCCTGCTGTCGCACGCCGACACGCTGCCGGGCACCGAGACCATCGACACCATGAATGCCGACGGGCGCGTGCTGGCCCGGGCGCTGGTGTCCTCGCTGGATGTCCCGCCCTGGGACAATGCCCAGATGGATGGCTATGCCGTGCGCGCAGCCGACCTGGCCACCAATCCGGACACGGTGTTTCCCGTCTCGCAGCGCATCCCCGCTGGCCATCAGGGCCAGCCGCTCCAGCCCGGCACCGTGGCGCGCATCTTCACCGGTGCGGCCCTGCCACCCGGCGCTGACGCCGTAGTGATGCAGGAGGAGGTGGAAGCCGGCCTGCCGCTACCCGGCGCCGAGGGCACCGGCGTGCGCTTCCGGGTGCAGCCCGCATCGGGTGCCTGGGTGCGTCGCCGCGCCGAGGACATCGCCGCCGGCAGCACCGTGCTGGCCGAAGGCACCCGCCTCACTCCGGCCGCCGTCGGTCTGGCCGCTTCTATCGGCGCGGCCACGCTGGAGGTGCATCGTCGTCCGCGCGTGGCCTGCTTCTTCACCGGTGACGAACTGGTCATGCCCGGCCAGCCGCTGCCGGCCGGGGGCATCTACAACTCCAACCGTTTCGTGCTCAACGCGCTGCTGCGCCGGCTGGGCTGCGAAGTGCTGGATCTGGGCATCGTCCCCGACTCGCGGGAAGCCACCCGTCAGGCCCTGCGTGAGGCGGCCGAAGGCGCCGACCTGATCATCAGCGCCGGCGGTGTCTCGGTGGGCGAGGAAGACCACGTGCGCCCGGCCGTCGAGGCTGAGGGACAGATTGATCTGTGGCGCGTGGCCATCAAGCCCGGGCGGCCGCTGGCCTACGGGCGGGTGGGGCGCCATGGTCCCGAAGGCGCACGCGCTGCCGTTCCCGGCAGCTTCGCCCATTTCATCGGCCTGCCCGGCAACCCGGTCTCGGCCTATGTCACCTTCCTGCTGTTCGTGCGACCCTTCGTGCTGCGGCTGCAGGGCATCCAGACTGTCGAACCGCAGGCCGTCACGCTCATCAGCGGCTTCGACTGGACCAACCCTGATCGCCGCCGCGAGTTCCTGCGCGCCGTGCATCTGCCCGACGGCCGCCTGGGCCTGTTCCGACAGCAGGGCTCCGCCGTGCTCACCTCCGCTGTCGTGGGGCACGGCCTCATCGACAATCCGCCCGGCCAGACCATCCGGCAGGGCGATGCGGTGCGCTTCCTGTCCTTTGCCGAGCTGCTGAACTGAACCATGAACATCGAACTGCTGTTCTTTGCCAGCCTGCGCGAACGTCTGGGACTGGCCTCCGAGCGCCTGGTGCTGCCGGCTGACGTGCAGACCGTTGGTGCCCTGCGCCAGCACCTGGCCGCCCGGGGCGGCCCCTGGACCGAAGTCTTCACGCCGCCCGCCAGCGGCAAGGATACCCTGCGGGCCGCCGTGGCCCAGGCCATGGCCACACCCGACACCCCGCTGCACGAGGGCGCCGAAGTGGCGTTCTTCCCGCCGGTGACGGGGGGCTGATCCGTGTCCTCCGTGGTCCCCCTCATCCACGTCCAGACGCAGGACTTTGATGTTGGCGCCGAGTTGAAGCGCCTGCAGGCGCTCACGCGGGAAGTGGGGGCCGTGGCCTCCTTCGTGGGCTACGTGCGTGACAGCAACCAGGGCGACGGCGTGACCGGCATGACGCTGGAGCACTATCCGGGCATGACCGAAAAGGCGCTGGCCGACATCTGCCAGCGGGCCCAGACGCGCTGGCCGCTGCTGGGCGTTACCGTCATCCACCGTGTGGGGCCGCTGGCCCCGGGGGAGCAGATCGTGCTGGTGGCCGTGGCCTCGCGCCACCGTGACGCCGCCTTCGAGGCCTGCCGCTTCATCATGGACTTCCTGAAGACCGAGGCCCCGTTCTGGAAGAAGGAAGCCACCACGGACGGCGAGGAACGCTGGGTGGATGCGCGCGACAGCGACGAGGCGGCATTGTCCCGCTGGCAGGCGGGCTGAACAGGATCCGTCACACCGGCCCGCGGTCGATCTTCGTCAGGGCCTCATTGACGTCAAAGAGCCGGGCGCGTACCTGCGTGATGCCGAAGGCGCGCAGGCGTTCCGTGTGCTTCTTCTGGTAGGCCTGGGCACTGGCCACATCCTCGAACAGGTAGATGCCGCCGGCTTCGCCCGTGGCCTCGTTCTCGGTCCAGATCTTCCAGCGCAGGCCCGGTTCCTGGGCAATGGACTGGGCCAGCTCCTGCATGGCACCGGCCATCTGGTCGCCCCAGGGGCCGGAGAAGGGAAAGTCGAACTGCAGCAGGCAGGGCATGATGTTGTCTCGCTCTTGTCTTGTGTGGATGTCATGCGGCGGCCAGGATCCTGGCCGCTTCATCCCATCATAGCAGCGGCGCCGCCAGGCGTGCCAGGCTGGCCACCATCCGCTGATTGAAGCTGTCCGGCTGGTGATCGGCGTGCAGCTGCGTGGCCGACTCCAGATCCTTCAGGAACTGCCGCGCCATCTCGGACGTGGTCTTCTTGTCGTAGATGGCCGCCATCACCTCGAAGTTCAGCCGGAAGCTGCGGTTGTCCATGTTGGCCGTGCCGATCATCGACAGCTCGTCATCGATGACCAGCGTCTTGGCGTGGATGAAGCGCGGCACGTAGGCATAGACCTTCACGCGCCGGGCCAGCACCTCCTCCACGAAGGTGGAGGCAGCCAGCCCCGTCAGCAGCTGGTCGGATTCCATCGGCACCAGCAGCCGCACGTCCAGGCCGCGCCCTGCCGCTGTTGTCAGCGCAGTCAGGATCGATTCATCCGGGATGAAGTAAGGCGTGGTGATCCAGACCCGCCGGCGCGCCGACGACATGGCGGCAAAGAAGTAGCGGTAGATGGCGTACTCGCTGCGGTCCGGGCCGGAATCGATGATCTGCACCCAGGGCTGGCTCTCGTCGCGGGGCTCGTCAGGGGGCAGCGGGAACCAGGCCAGAATGTCCTGCGGCGTAGTCAGCGCCTTGTCCAGCCGTGCCAGGTGGCCCGAGCGCGCGCCCGCATACAGCCAGTCCTCCAGGAAGATCCGCTGCAGGTCCAGAGCCGCGCTGCCCTTGAGCGCCAGGTGCGTGTCGCGCGATGCGGTCGCCCCCACACAGGCAACCGACTCGACCCGGTCCACGTTGATGCCGCCCGTGAAGCCATAGAGCGCATCGATGACCACGATCTTGCGGTGGGTGCGGAAGTTCACCATGCTGGGCCGGAAGGGCAGGAAGCGGGGCGGATTGAAGACCCGCACCTCGCCACCCGCCTCGCGCAGCGGCTTCCAGAAGTCGTTGCGGCAGCGCCCGGAGCCCACCGCATCCACCAGCATCCGAACCTTCACGCCGGCACGGGCCTTCTCGGTGAGCAGGTCGCGCCAGCGGGTGCCGATCTCGTCAGGCTTGAAGATGTAGTACTCCACATGGATGTGGTGCTCGGCCTTCAGCATCGCCGCCTCGATGGCGGCGTAGGTGGCATCGCCATCGATCAGGATCTGCAGCCCCTGCACCTGGCGCGGCGGTGCGCTGCCACACTCTGTGGCCACCCGTGCCTGGGCCAGCAGCCAGTGGCGCGAGGCCAGCGTCTCGGGCAGTGGCTGGGTACGGTGCGGACCGTGGTGCGCCGCCAGGTGGCGAGCCAGCTCGCGGCGGACGTTGCGACGCTTGAGCTTGCGGGGGCCGAAGAGGAAATAGCACAGCAGGCTGAGCACCGGCAGGCTGAGAAAGGCCAGGATCCACGACAGCGTGGCCAGCGGCGGCCGCCGCTGCCCCAGCAGGAACAGGATGCTCCCCACCTCCAGCACCGCATACAGCAGTACCCGGTGCGTGACCGAGATGCTCTGCCAGATGAGCTGGAGTTCAGTGAGCAGGTGGTTCAGGAATTCCATGGAAGACGCAGGGAGGAGGGCGTTCGAGGGCTTCCGTGACGGGCACCCAGGCCCTTCATGGTACCGGCGTCCCCCGGTTGGCAGGAAGCGCCTTCGGTGTGTTCCGCGCAGGCATCAAGGAGGAATGGGCATGTCCGCATGGGCTTGACGCCGGACCTGCGCCCCTCCGGAGGGCGGGTCATTCCGGCGCTTGCCGCCTGGTGCCGTGTCATGCTTCCCCTGTTCGTGTCACAGTCCTTCACGCTGAAAAACTTGTCTTGAATTCTGACAGGAAGTCCCTATATCTGTTGCATTCCGAACTCAACGGAAGGCCGGATGCCTTCCTTGGCGGAATTCCACGCCGCTTCCATGCCTGCTGTGGACTTCCGCCAACCTTGCTGAAAGAGATACCAACATGCGCATAGACAAACTCACCACCCAATTCCAGGAAGCCCTGTCCGACGCCCAGAGCCTGGCCGTCTCGGCAGACAACCCCTACATCGAGCCGATCCACGTGCTGGCTGCCATCATCGCCCAGCCGGACGGTTCCGGCCGTGCGCTGCTGGAGCGTGCCGGCGTTCGCATCTCGGCCCTGCGCAGCTCGGTCGAGGCTGCACTGAAGAACCTGCCGCAGGTCAGTGGCCAGTCTGGCCAGCCGCAGGTCAGCCGCGAGCTGCTCAAGCTGCTCACCCAGGCCGAAAAGGACGCCGAAAAGCGTGGCGACCAGTACGTGGCCATCGAGATGTTCCTGCTGGCGCTGACCGAGGGCGATGGCCGTCAGGGCGGCGAGGCTGGCCGGCTGCTGGTGCAGGCCGGGCTCACCCACAAGTCGCTGCAGGCGGCTGTCGACGCCGTGCGTGGCGGCCAGGCCGTCGAATCACAGGATGCCGAGGGCCAGCGCGAGGCGCTGAAGAAATACACGCTGGACCTGACCGAGCGGGCCCGCGCGGGCAAGCTCGACCCGGTCATCGGCCGTGACGACGAGATCCGTCGCACCATCCAGATCCTGCAGCGTCGCTCCAAGAACAACCCCGTGCTGATCGGCGAGCCCGGCGTGGGCAAGACCGCCATCGTCGAGGGGCTGGCCCAGCGCATCGTCAACGGCGAGGTGCCCGATTCGCTGAAGAACAAGCGTGTGCTGGCGCTGGACATGGCCGCGCTGCTGGCCGGTGCCAAGTACCGGGGCGAGTTCGAGGAACGCCTGAAGGCCGTGCTCAAGGACATCGCCGCCGACGAGGGCCGCACCATCGTCTTCATCGACGAGATCCACACCATGGTGGGCGCCGGCAAGAGCGACGGTGCCATGGATGCCGGCAACATGCTCAAGCCTGCCCTGGCACGCGGCGAACTGCATTGCGTGGGCGCCACCACTCTGGACGAATACCGCAAGTACATCGAGAAGGATGCTGCCCTGGAGCGCCGCTTCCAGAAAGTGCTGGTGGGCGAGCCGTCGGTGGAGTCCACCATCGCCATCCTGCGCGGTCTGCAGGAGCGCTACGAGATCCACCACGGTGTGGAGATTACCGACCCGGCCATCGTGGCTGCGGCCGAGCTGTCCAACCGTTACATCACCGACCGCTTCCTGCCCGACAAGGCCATCGACCTGATCGACGAGGCCGCCTCGCGCATCAAGATGGAAATCGACTCCAAGCCCGAGGTGATGGACCGCCTGGACCGCCGGCTGATCCAGCTCAAGATCGAGCGGGAAGCCGTGCGCAAGGAAACCGATGACGCCTCCAAAAAGCGCCTGGAGCTGATCGAGCAGGAAATCAACCGGATCAGCAAGGAATACGCCGACTACGAGGAAATCCTCAAGGCCGAGAAGGCCGCCGTGCAGGGCAGTGCGCAGATCAAGGGCGAGATCGACCAGCTGCGTGCGCAGATGGCCGAACTGCAGCGCAAGGGCCAGTATGAAAAACTGGCCGAGCTGCAGTATGGCAAGCTGCCCGAGCTGGAAAAACGCCTGGCCGAAGTCAACGACGCCGAGAAGAACCTCAAGGAAGACGAGGCTGCTGCCAGCGGCAAGCCGAAGCTGCTGCGCACGGTGGTGGGCGCCGAGGAAATTGCCGAAGTGGTCTCGCGCGCCACGGGCATTCCCGTGTCCAAGATGATGGAAGGCGAGCGCGAAAAACTGCTCAAGATGGAAGAAGAGCTGCACAAGCGGGTGGTTGGCCAGGACGAGGCCGTCACGCTGGTGTCCGACGCCATCCGCCGTTCGCGTGCAGGGCTTGCCGACCCCAACCGGCCGTGGGGCTCCTTCCTGTTCCTGGGGCCCACCGGCGTGGGCAAGACGGAGCTTTGCAAGGCGCTGGCCCGCTTCATGTTCGATTCGGAAGACCATCTCATCCGCATCGACATGAGCGAATTCATGGAGAAACACTCGGTGGCCCGGCTGATCGGGGCGCCTCCGGGCTACGTGGGCTATGAAGAGGGTGGCTATCTGACCGAGGCCGTGCGGCGCAACCCGTACAGCGTGATCCTGCTCGACGAAATCGAAAAGGCGCACGCCGACGTGTTCAACATCCTGCTGCAGGTGCTGGACGATGGTCGCCTGACCGATGGCCAGGGCCGCACCGTGGACTTCCGCAACACCGTGGTGGTGATGACCAGCAACATCGGTTCGGCCGAAATCCAGCGCCTCTCTGCCGACCGGACGCTGAACGACCCGGACGTGATCAAGGAGGCCGTGATGGGCGAGCTGCGCCAGCACTTCCGGCCCGAGTTCATCAACCGGATCGACGAGGTGGTGGTCTTCCATGGTTTGGATGCCAAACACATCCGCAGCATCGCCGGTATCCAGCTCAAGAGCCTGGAAAAACGCCTGGGTGAACGCGACCTGAAACTCTCGGTCAGCGAGGCGGCGCTGGACGAGCTGGCCAAGGTGGGCTTCGACCCGCTGTATGGGGCCCGGCCGCTGAAACGCGCCATCCAGCAGAAGCTGGAAAACCCCATTGCCAAACAGGTGCTGGAAGGCAAATATCCCCCGGGGGCGACCATTCCGGTGGACTTCCGTGACGGGGCGTTTACCTTCGCCTGATGCAGGAATCCGGGCCGGGCAGGGTACTGCCCGGCCCGGGGGCGGGACAGGCAGCGCGTGCCCTCCATCATGAATCAGGTAGCCATGCCAATCAGGCTCCCTGTCCGGAAGCCCCTGAAGCTCCTGTCCTGCTGTCAGCTCCCTCTGACAGCACAACAGCCCGGCCCGTGTGCCGGGTTTGTTTTTTGTGTCGCGGCCTGGCGCTGCCAGATGGCGTTTTCTGGCTCATCCCGATCAGGGGCTCGAGCGCTCGCACACTTTTGCAGGGATGCTTTGGAGCATGGTCATCTCATGACAGTACGTTCATGCCATTCCCGGTGTCATGGTTGTTCCCGGTAAAACCGGTAGGGGGTCAGTGCTGACAGAATGTGATTTTCTGGTCTGGCGAGTCTGCATTTTCGTTGTGCTGTTCACACCCGCAGGACATGACAGGCATGCGTTCGTTATTTGCCGGACATCATGCAGGCTTTGTTGCATTGAATTGAAATAAAAACAATCATGAAGTCACAATTGCGCGTGACGAACGGTGGCCGGGTGTCAACCGGTTTTCATTTTCTGACCATGATGTCTGAATTAGTATGGCCGCTCCATTCACGAACAGGAGCAGGTCAAGACCATGCTGATCAAGGCAAATTCCTCAACCGCACCCGCAACCAGACCCCTGCTGGGGACGGCGCTGCTGGCTCTGGCGCTGGCGGGTTGTGGTGGGGGTTCCGACAATGGCGGTACCAGTGATGCTGGTGCCAGCGATGCGGGGGCGATCACGCCCAAGACCGTGGCGAACGGGGCTCATCAGGACACCTCCAGCGCCAGTGGCGCTGCGGACAGCGGGCATGCCGCGGCCGGCGCCGATGGCCAGAATGCAGCCCAGAACAGCGGAAATGCCGCGCCTGCAGATGGCAGCCAGGCCGGTGCAGCGGCACAGCCCGCCAGCGGCGCAACGCCCATCACCGAGGCGGGCATCAGTACCGAACTGTTCGCGCAGATTCTGAGCACGCAGACCGCCTATGTGAAGCTGGGTCAGCGTGACATCCCGATCATGTATGGGTACCGGGCTGCGGAGCTGGAAAGTACGAATGATGGTCAGCGCCCGCCGACACTCGACAAATGGAAGGAGAGCGGTGCGGCAGATTTCGTGTCGTACCAGCAGCCGGTCGATGGCAAATTCGTGGTCGAGTCCTGGGGCCTGGATCGCAACCGCGACAAGGAAAAACCCGAAGGCGAGCATATCAGCGCCCGGTCTTTCTTCGGGTATACCTTCCCGAAAGCGGGGGATGCGGCCGGTGGGCGTGTGACCCTGACGAGCGAAGCCGAACTGAAATATGGCTACCAGCAGGCCCAGGGCGGCGGCACGGAATATCGTGAAACCCTGCCGCTGAAGGCCGATGCCGACAAGGTCATTCCGCGTGATGGCGTCATTGCCTTCAATGAGCCTGTGCAGACCTGGAGAGACGCAGGTGGTCCGTTACCGCAGATGACTTTCGGCGGCCTGCTGGAGCTGCGTATCGAAAAAGGGGATGCCGCAGATGAGGTGTTGTTCTGCCTCGAGCAGCGTTCCAGAAGCCTTCCGCAATCCGTGGATACCAGTGGCAACCCTGGCGGGCCAACGCGTGCGGATGTGCAACGCAAGGTCTGCAGCGAATGGCAGGTGCCGGCCACCTGGAAACCGCAGCAGAACCTGATCTATCGCGGTATCTACGTGATGGATGACCTGGCGACGGATGACAGTGGCAATCCGGAGCTGATCCATTTCTATCACACGAAACCCGAGCGCTCCGGACGCGCGGCGTCTGCCAGCGACGCAGCTGCGGCCGGTAACGCCGGTGCCGCTGCGCAGCCGGCCGGCCAGGCCAGCGCCTCTGCGGAAGCAACGGCTGACGTCACGGCGTCCATCACGCAACCGCCTGCCGATGCAACCGCGGTAGCCAGCGCGGCTGCCCAGGCCGACAGCAGGGGCAACGGCGCCCTGTCCGTCGACACCTCGTCTGGTGCGGCAGCCATTGCAGCACAGCAGAACGGTGGGGCGGCAGGTGATGCAGCCCAGGCCGGTGCCGCTGCGGGCAACGCAGCCCAGAATGGTGCTGCAGCCGGCAATGCTGCCCAAACGGGTGCCACGGCTGACCAGGCTGCAAACCAGAGTGGTGCTGCCGCGGGTGCTGCGGCCCAGCCCGCTGCTTCCGGTGACGCTGCTGCCCAGCCCGCTGCTTCCGGTGACGCTGCTGCCCAGCCTGCTCCGGCTGCCAAACCGGATGCTGCTGCGCCGGCCGCCCCGGCTGCAGACGGCGCTGCGCATGCGGCTGATACGTCTGCCGCAGCCGCCTCCGGATCGCAGCATGCTGCAGGTGACACGCATGTGGCAACCGGGCATGATGCCGGTAACCAGCACGGCGCCGACAGTGGCAAGCATGATGCCGACAGTGGCAAGCACGATGCCGATAGTGACAAACATGAAGGCGACGGTGACAGGCATGGCGCCAGCGGTGACAGCCACAACGCCAGCGGCGACAAACACGACGCCGGTGACAAACACGATGATGGCGATGACGACGACGAAGACCGGGACGATGAAACGACCTGAGCGTTCGTGAGCCGATAACCGGCCTCTTCTGGCCGGTATGTCGCCGGTGGCCTGAAGCGTTTTGTCGTGACAGGCCATTTCCCTGAACCCGCCGGGAGGATGCGTTCTCCGGCGGGTTTTGCGTGAGCGGTGTGCGCCGCAGGAACGTTGTATTTCCTGGCCGCCGGGTACATGGGCAAGGTGACCTCTTGCCTGTCCATTCCCCCGTACGCCGCAGAGGGCAGTACGCGGCAGGGGCAGCAGGGGACGAGCAGGTTCATGAACGCGCACCAGATCGACAGGTCCATGGGAATTGCCCGGCAAAAACGGTAGGGGTATTGACGGCGCAAACATGAATTCAATTTGAAGAAAACATGAATTTTCCGGTGCGGGGCAGTGTCTGCAGGATCGGCCGGAAGGGAACCCCTTTTGAGGTGCGCACGACCGTGCCCTGCAGGGGCTGAAGCCATTGGTCGTTTGTGGCCCTGCTGCCCTGGGAGCCTCTGCATAAACACACCCAAAGGAGGTTTCTGCGGGGAGAAATGCGCCCATGACGCACGCCAGGCAATACGTCATGAACGCATGACAGAAGCGCCGCATTGCCAGAAAACGAACACAACGAAATGTGTGCAAACACTGTCATAAATGGTTGCCGGTCAAGTTATGGGCTTTTCCGTGTGGGGGTGGAAGCTCAATTAGCATCGCTGGCTGATGAAGGGGAAGTGGACGGAAGCAGACATCGGTCCCTATTTTTGCTTCCCCTTTTTTCATCCCTATCCACAGATTTCACGACACGGAGGCCTCACCTCATGCCGATCAAGCCACCACACACTTCAACCCCGCCCGCCACCAGGCCCCTGGTCGGCGCGGCCCTGCTTGCGCTGGCGCTGGCAGGGTGCGGCGGGTCCAGCAGTGGTGATTCCGGCGGTGCCGGTGCCAGCGATGCTGGCGCCATCACGCCGAAAACCAATGGCTCGCATGCATCCAGCGGGGGCGATGCGGCCGCCGCCGGCAGCCAGAATGCCGCCCAGAACGGGAACGCTGCGTCGTCAGGTGACAGCAGTTCTGATGCCGCGTCCAAACCCACCAGTGGTGCAACGCCCGTGACCGACGCGGGTATCAGCACGGAGCTGTTCGAACAGATGCTGAGCACGCAGACGGCCTATGTGATGGTCGGGCCGCATGCGATTCCGATTTCCGCAGGCTATGCGGCCGAACAGCTCAGAGGATGGGACCCGAATACCCAGACCGTCGATCGCAACGACTGGGGTGATCCAGGCAACCCCAACAGCCGGGCAGATATCCTGTCCTACCAGTACACGGGGGGTGACCGCTTCTTCCAGACGGTTCGTGACTACGACAGCACGGGCAAGCGAACCGAGGAACAGCATCACCTGTACAGCGAAAGCTCGTTCGGTGTCGTTTTCGCCAAGGAAGGCGAATCGCGCGATCGGCGGCTGACCATCAAGACCGATGCGACGATCAAATATGGCACCAAACGCGGAAGCCACGAGCTGACCGAAACGGATAATCTGACCGCCCCGGCCGATAAAGTCATTCCTCGCGATGGCGTGGTGCCGTTCGATCAGCCCGTCCAGGAATGGACGGGGCCGGACGAAGCGGGCCCTGATGGCCACCAGTGGGGGCCTGCCTGGATGAAACTGACCGTCGAGAAAGGCGATGCTTCCGATGAGGTGCAACTGTGCCTGTACAGCTACAGCCTCAAGAAGGCCAGGGAAGGCAACAACGTACCGCCCAACCCCCGGGGAGATCTGCAGCGCAAGGTCTGCAGCGAGTGGCAGGTTGCCAATGACTGGACCAGCTCGCAGCGGCTGACCTATCGCGGGATTTTCGTGGAGGAGGACAACACCACGGCAGATATCCCGAACCAGGAGAACAGCTGGTACTTCCGCACCAGACCCGAGCCGGCAGGCCGGGACGCTACGACCGGCAGTAACGGTGGCACGGCGGCCAGTGGCAGCAGCACCGAAACGGTGACCCAGGCGGTGACCAATCCGCCGGCGGTGGCAACCGAGGGCGCCCGTATCGCCCAGACGCAGGGAGCCGGTGCGCTCTCCGTCAGCACGGCATCCGGTGCTGCCCTGGTCGCTTCCCGCCAGTCCAGTGCGGGTGGAGATGCGTCCGGGCAATCCGGGGCAGGGACGGGCGGTGATGCCTCCCAGCAGTCAGGCGCTGCCGCGACGCCGTCCACGGGAGGCGCGACATCCGGAACGGATACTGCCAAACCTGACGCCGCTGCCCAGCAGGGCTCCGCTGCGCAGGGTGGTGCTGCCCAGACCACGCCGGCCGCTGACGCCACGGCGAAACCGGACGCTGCTGCCCAGACCGCACCGGCCACGGATGCAGCGGCCAAACCGGATGCTGCAGCGCCTGCTGCCGACGCCACCACCCCGGCACCGGCCGATGGTGCTGCAGCGAAACCCGACGCGGCTGCCCAGCCCGCCCCTGCGGCCGATGCAGCCCAGCCTGCAGGGGATGCCGCTAACGCGCCGGCAACTGGCAATGCAGCGCCCGCCCCTGCGGCTGATGCCACGCCGGCAACGGGTGATGCCGCCGCCAACCCGGCGCCTGCCGCCCCCGCAACGGGCAATGCCTCGGCCGGCAACGGTAACGCTGGCGCCGATGCGGCCGTACCGGCCGATGAGCCGCAAAGCAGCTCGCTACCGGCTTCCTCGGCGCATCATACCGATGCCAGCACCTCGGCCAACGACAACCCGCCGGACAGCGATCCGATTGGTGCGCTGGTCAAGTGATGACCCTGGGGCCGTCTGACTGAACCTGCCTTCCGGGGCGATCCCCGGTCAGACTGTCGTACCGAAAAAGAACCCGCTGCAGCGCCATGATGGCCTGCGGCGGGTTCTTTCGTGTGGGGATTACCGGGGCGTTTTCCTGCCGGCCAGTCTTCCCTGTTCGCAGGTTTTTTCAGGAGGCCCCCGACCCCTTCGTCGGTCGTCTTCGGCCGGCTGTGTCCGGATGTAGGTTTTTTGCAACGCCGCGTGCTAACGTGCCACCGTTCACAATCTCCCCCGGAGTGGCACGATGTCTGGCAGCAGTCTTCTGAAACGGTGCGTCGGCGGTGCCGCCTCCCTGGCCGTGCTGGGCGTCGTGCTGGTGGGCAGCCTGGGGGATGCGGTGGCGGCACCGCGCAAGGCGGGCAGGGCGCCTTCTGCCGGGGTGGCGAAGTCCGCTGCTGCCGCAGGCACGGGAGCAGCTGCTTCCACGGCAGTGGCGGCTGGCGTTGGCGCGGCAGCCGTGGCTGGCACGGCAGCAGCGACCGGCGCGGCTGCTGGCGCCACCGCTGCGGCAGGGGCCGCACAGCGTGGCGGTTCCTCTCTGCGGGCGGAGCCGCCTGCGGAGGCTCTCCAGGACAAAAACGCCCGGGAGACAGCCCGGGAAACGCCGTTAGTTAGCCTCCGGTCCGGCATCGATTTCGGTACCTTTCGTACCTGGGCCAATGAGGATCTGGCACGGCTCGATGGTGGCTACCGGATTCCTGCCTCGGCCCAGCCCGAAGACAGCGGTGCGTCGCCCTGGCGGATCGCCCGCATTCTGCTGAAGGATGGGCTGCTGGCCATGGTGTTCGTCGATCCGCAGCGTGGTCATGTGGTGCGGATCATGTCGATGGTCAGCCCGCTGGGGGACATCGAGACGATCATCCGCAATGTCGTGGGGGGCATTCTGCTGGCCAGCGCGGCCGATGGAGAACAGGGCGAACGTACCGTGCAGCCCGCCATGATGAAGCTCTTCCAGCGTCTGACGGACGAGGCGCTGAATGCCTCGGGCCTGAAGGGCGAGGTGGAAGACGGTTTCGTGAGGGAAGGGGTGCGCTACACGGTGAAGGTCAGCAAGACCATGGGTTTCTGGTTCACGGCCGAGCTGGAGGGCATGAAGAAGCTGTGACCCGGCTCCGTTCGGCCTTGCAGTCGAACGAACGGGGTCTTTCGGTCTTGCGGCAAAGCCCCGGGTCACCCTGCCGGCCACCCGGGGCTTTGCAGCCGGGCGCTCTCCCGTCAGCGCGCAGCCTTCATCACCCGGTTCACCAGCAGGGTGGCGCCGACCACGAAGGCGGCCAGGCCCAGCCACGAGGCGGCATCGTCCCAGTTCTCCAGTGACAGGGCCAGCGGGGCATCGGAGCCGCCACTGGTTACCGAGAAGGCGATGATGAATGCCATGATCACGCCCATCAGGCTCTCACCGACGATCAGGCCGGCGGCCATCAGGGTGCCGGTCCGCTCGGCCCGCTTCAGGTATGGTTCGGCCTGTTTCCTGTCGGCATGGCGGCGCTGGATGCGCTTGCGCACGAGGGTGGCCAGCACCGTCCCGATCACGATGGGCATGTTGACCGCAGGCGGCAGATAGATGCCCATGCCCACGGCCAGCACCGGCAGGCTCAGGTTGGTCCCCGGGCGGGAGCGCAGCAGCCGGTCGACGATGATCAGCGCCACGCCGATGCCGATACCGGTGAAGATGTAGTTCCACTGCAGGTTGTGCGAGAAGATGCCGGTGGCGATGGTGGTCATCAGCGTGGCCTGCGGGGCGGCCAGCGCCTGTTTCACGTCCATGCCCTCACGCGGCATGGCGCCGGTGAAGCCGTAGGCCTGATACAGCATTTCCAGTACCGGCGCGATGACCAGCGCACCCACCACGCAGCCGATGATCAGCGCCACCTGCTGCCGCCATGGCGTGGCCTGGATCAGCCAGCCGGTTTTCAGGTCCTGCAGGTTGTCGTTCGATACGGAGGCCACCGACACGACGGCCGAGCCCACGAACAGCGTCAGTGCCAGCATGAACTGCCGGTTGCCCTCATGGGCAAAGAGGCCCGCCGATTCGCCATAGACCAGCAGCACCAGCGAGACGATCACCACCGAGACGATGCCCACACCGGAGATCGGGCTGGACGACGATCCGACCAGACCGGCCATGTAGCCACAGGCGGCCGCCACCAGAAAGCCGATGAAGAAGGACAGCAGCGTGCCCAGCAGCACCAGGATCCAGCCGGCCGTGTCGGAAATGGCGGCCGAGTCCACGAAGTGGTGAAAGCTCAGCCCCAGCATCACCAGCATGCCGAGGGTCCAGCCGATCATGGCCTTCGGGCTCAGATCCTGCTCGACGCGGCTGCGCTGGTAGTCCTGCGGGGCGCGCATGGCGGCAAGCGACAGGCGCATGCCCTCGGCCATGGGTTTGAGCAGCATGATCAGGGTCCAGACGGCGGCCACACCGAGTGTGCCGGCGCCGATGAAGCGTACCTTCTCCTTCCAGAGCGTGAGGGCGAAGGTGGCCACGTCCACATCGGCCGGCTGGGGCAGGGTGGCCGAGAAGTACGGCACAAGCACACCCCAGGCAATGACGATGCCCAGCAGGATGGCGATGCCGCCGGCCAGCCCCACCATGTAGCCCGCACCCAGCAGGGCCAGCGAGTAGCCCATGGGGATCTGGAAGATGGCGTTGCCGGCCTTGAACCAGTAGCCGGCACTGTCGGCCACCACCCGCAGGCCGTTTGCACAGAAACTGAAGATGCCCGAAATCAGCCCGCCGGCGGCAATGTCGGCAATGCCGCTGCTGGTCTCGCCCTCGTCACTGTGTTCGGCACTGCCGGCCTTGAGAATTTCGGCGGCGGCCACCCCCTCGGGGTAGGGCAGCGTGCTGTTGACCACCATGGCGT
>ERZ773010.188-NODE-188-length-46825-cov-8.497092_pt1 | contig 46825 bp, 43 predicted proteins | sample MGYA00580842_ERZ773010 | MGnify/ENA primary metagenome ERZ773010 (study PRJEB29015, sample SAMEA2737982) | human oral metagenome | biome: human oral; feature: human-associated habitat; material: dental | place: China | collected 2107 ... | reverse complement strand
TGGCGGAGTCCTGCGCAACGCCTTGACCATCGCGATACATCACGCCAAGGTTGTATTGTGCGCTCGCATTCCCCTGAGCGGCTGTTTTTTCCCACCATTCCCGCGCCTTGGCGGAGTCCTGCGCAACGCCTTGACCATCGCGATACATCACGCCAAGGTTGTATTGTGCGCTCGCATTCCCCTGAGCGGCTGTTTTTTCCCACCATTCCCGCGCCTTGGCGGAGTCCTGCGCAACGCCTTGACCATCGCGATACATCACGCCAAGGTTGTACTGCGCCTCTGCATGCCCCTGAGCGGCCGCCTGCTCGAACCATTCGCGTGCCTTGACATAATTCTGCACAACACCTTGACCATCGCGATACATCACGCCAAGGTTGTATTGCGCCTGGGCAAACCCCTGAGCAGCCGCTTTCTCGAACCATTTTCGCGCCTTGGCGTAATCCTGCGCGACGCCTTGGCCAGCGTCATACATCGTGCCAAGGCTATATTGCGCATCGACATCCCCCTGCGCAGCCGCTTTCTCCCACCATTTGAGCGCTTTGGTGTAATCCTGCGCGACGCCTCGGCCATCGTAATACATCACGCCAAGGTTGTACTGCGCTCCCGCATGTCCCTGTGCGGCGGCTTTCTCCCACCATTCGCGTGCCTTGGCGTAATCCTGCGCGACGCCTCGACCATCGCCATACATCACGCCAAGGTTGTATTGCGCCCGGGCATCGCCACGTTCCGCCCAGGGGCGCAACAATTGCTCGACATGTGCGCTATTCCCTTGCAAAGCCGCCTGCTTTACCTCTTGCCATGTTTCCTCGGGCATTTGCGCCAGCGCCAGCGTGGCGGAGAGGAGCAGACAGACACCCAGTAAAAGCTTTTTCATCGTTTGATCTCCCTTTGATTCACGGTGTTGTTCGAATGAAGGTGCTGTGCATTATATCTAGCGGCTGTTTGCCGCGAGCACTCAACGCTTCTCGCGCATTTTCTCCAGTGCCTGCCGTGCTCGGCGCATCGCCTTTCGCCTCATCGTCACCGCTCCAGCCCGCGTAAAACGGGCTTCTCCGGCCAGGCAGGCCGGGAACCCGCGTGGAATAAGGGGTTTCGGAGCGCCTGCCCGCAAATGCCCAATTGGCGCGGGTTACAGCGCCACCCCGCCTGAAATGCTCTAGGGACGCGGGCTTCGGCGCTGCCCGATCTGAAACGCCCAAAAGACGCGGGCTTCCGGCGGGCGGTTTTTGGGCGTTTAGCTGTCGATCAACCGGAGTGCGGCGGCGGTGGCTCCAGCTCAGCGGGCGGTGGCTCTGCCGTTTGTGAGGAATGGCGCTTGCCGGCGCCGTTCAGACGACGGCGCCTTCCGAGTTGGCGCCTTCAATGCCCTTTTTGGGCTTGATGAAGTGCTCGCGCTTGACGCCGAGCCACATGGCCAGCGGACTGGCGACCAGTACCGAGGAGTAAATGCCGAAGCAGATGCCGATGGTCAGCGCCAGCGAAAAGTTATGCAGGGTTTCGCCGCCGAAAATGAACATCGACAGGACCATCGCCTGCGTACTGCCGTGAGTGATGACAGTGCGCGAGATGGTGCTGGTGATGGCGTGGTTGATGGCTTGCGGCGTCGTCAGGCCGCGCACCTTGGTGAAGGTTTCGCGCACGCGGTCAAAGACGATGACCGATTCGTTGACCGAGTAGCCGAGCACGGCGAGCACGGCTGCTAGGACGGAAAGCGAGAATTCCCACTGGAAGAAGGCGAAACAGCCCAGGATGATGATGATGTCGTGCAGGTTGGCGACGATCGCCGCTACGGAAAAGCGCCACTCGAAACGAAAGGCCAGGTAGCTGACAATGCCGATAACGACGACAAGGAGCGCCATGGCGCCGCTTTCGGCCAGTTCGCGGCCGACCTGCGGGCCGACGAATTCGACGCGCTGCAAGGTCGCGCCGGGGGCTTCTGCATTCAGCGTCTTCATGACTTCTTCGCCCATCTTGGCGGAGTTCTGTTCTTCCTTGAGCGGCAGGCGGATCATCACGTCGCGGCTGGAGCCGAAATTTTGCACGGCAACGTCGTTGTAGCCAGCGCGGGTCATGCCGGTGCGGATTTTTTCCAGATCGGCCGCCTGTTCGTAGCTGACCTCAATGAGCGTGCCGCCGGTGAATTCGACGGAAAGGTGCAGTCCGCGGTGAAAGAGAAAGAATGCGGCCAGGATGAAGGTGATCAGTGAGATGACGTTGAACACCGGCGCATAGTGCATGAACGGAATATCTTTTTTGATGCGGAAAAATTCCATGAACGTCGATCCTTATTTTGCTGTTTTTGCCGTTGTCCGGGTGTCGTGATCGGGTTTCCAGACCTGCCCGATGGACAGCGATTCGATTTTGCGGCGGCGGCCGTAGATGAGGTTGACCAGTGCGCGCGAAACGGTGATCGATGAGAACAGCGAGGTGAGGATACCGAGGCAGTGAACGACGGCAAAGCCGCGTACCGGCCCGGAACCGAAAATGAGCAGCGCGAGACCGGCGATCAGCGTGGTGATGTTCGAATCGAGAATCGTATTGAAAGCGCGGTCGTAGCCCTGGAAGATGGCGGCGTGCGGTGTCAGCCCCTGCCGCAGCTCGTCGCGGATGCGCTCGTTGATCAGCACGTTGGAGTCGATCGCCATGCCCAGCGTCAGGGCGATGGCGGCGATGCCGGGCAGCGTCAGCGTCGCTTGCAGGAAGGAGAGCAGGGCGACCAGAAAAAGCAGGTTGGCGCTCAGGGCAATGACCGAGACGAGGCCGAACAGCATGTAGTACGCGATCATGAAAACGGCGATGACGACAAAGCCCCAGAGCGTGGAGTGGAAACCTTTGCGGATGTTTTCGACGCCGAGACTGGGGCCGATGGTGCGTTCTTCGACGATTTCCATCGGTGCGGCCAGCGAGCCGGCGCGCAGCAGCAGGGCGACGTCGCTTGCTTCGCTGGAGCTCATGCGGCCGGAAATCTGGACGCGGCCGCCGCCGATTTCAGTGCGGATGACCGGCGCGGTGACGACTTCGCCCTTGCCTTTTTCGATGAGCAGGATCGCCATCCGTTTGCCGACGTTTTCGCGCGTGATGTCGCGGAAAATGCGCGCGCCGGCAGAATCCAGCGTTAGATGCACGGCCGGTTCCTGTGTCTGGTTGTCGAAGCCGGCCTGGGCGTCGGTCAGACGGTCGCCGGTCAGGACAACCTGTTTCTTGACCAGCAGCGGATGGCCGCCACGCTCGACGTACAGCTCGGTGCCGAACGGCACCTGTCCGGTGAGCGCCGCTTCGAGTGCGCCCGGCGTGTCATCGACCATGCGGATTTCCAGCGTCGCCGTGCGGCCAAGAATGTCTTTGGCTTTGGCGGTGTCCTGCACGCCGGGAAGCTGAACGACGATGCGGTCGGCGCCTTGCTGGGTGATGACCGGCTCGGCCACGCCCAGTTCGTTGATCCGGTTATGCAGCGTGCCCATGTTCTGGCGGATGGCCGATTCCTGGATTTCTTTCAGCGCTGTCGGTTTGAGCGTGGCGTCCAGGCGCAGGTTGTCGCCGTCACCCTGTTCGGTCAGCGCCAGGCTGGGTTGGTCGTTTTCCAGCAAGGTACGCGCCTTGTTGCGGGTCTCGGCATCGCGGAAACGGATGCTGATGCGTTCTCCTTCGCGGTTGATGCCGCTGTGGCGGATGTTTTTGTCACGCATCTGGCTGCGCAGGTCGGCAGCCAGCGAGTCAAGCCGTTTGGAGAGCGCGCCTTTCATGTCGACCTGGAGCAGAAAGTGCACGCCACCGCGCAGGTCAAGCCCCAGGTACATGGGCAGCGCGTGCAGGCGGGTTAGCCATTGCGGCGAGCTGGAGAGCAGGTTGAGGGCAACGACGTATTCCGGATCGGCGGCGTTCGGGTTGAATTCTTTTTCGAGGATATCCTTGGCTTTGAGCTGGGTGTCGGTATCCTTGAAGCGCACCTTGACGCCGACTGTGTCGAGGAAGGTGCCGTCGTGCGCAATCGAGGCGGCCTTAAGCGCAGCCTCGGCGCGTTCGAGCGTCTTGCCATCGGTCTTGATCGTGGCCTTGGCGCTGGAGACTTGTACGGCGGGCGATTCGCCAAAAAAATTCGGCAGGGTGTAGATGAAGCCCAGCAGCAGGGCAATGGCGATAAGAATGTATTTCCAGAGCGGGTAGCGGTTCATGGGGCGAAAAAGGGCAATAGATCAGGCGGCTGGGCGATGCGGCGCGGTGGAATTGAAAGCGGGCGGGGTGTTTAGGTATTTTTCGGCGTGCCCGCTGTTCCCGGTTTTTCCAGGGTTCCTTTGGGCAGAACGATGGCGACGGCCTCTTTCTTGAAGAGCACGTCAACGTTCTCGGCGATCGTGACGGTGATGAGGTCATCACTGACCTTGGCGATGCGGCCGGCCATACCACTTTGCATGATGACTTCATCGCCCTTCGCCAGCCCTTCGACCATTGTTTTGTGTTCCTTGGCCTTCTTGTTCTGCGGGCGAACGAAGAAAAAATACATGCCGGCGCACATCAGAATTATGAGGAAAATCTGTTCAAAACCGCCGCCTGGCTGTGCGGCAGCCTGGGCTTGGGCATAAGCGGAGCTGATCAGCACGGTAATCTCCTGAAAAGGTCAAAAAAATAATCAGCGGATTATATCACCCTGCTGCGCGCGCCCGGCGCGGAAACGCCGGGTAAAGGCCTCCAGGCTGCCCTCTGCGATCGCCGTGCGCAATTCGCTCATGAGCGTCTGGTAGTAGCGCAGGTTGTGGAGGGTATTGAGCTGGGCGCCGAGGATCTCGCCGACACGGAACAGGTGATGCAGGTAGGCGCGGGAGAAGTGACGGCAGGTGTAGCAGTCGCAGGTCTCGTCGAGCGGGCGCAGGTCGTTTTTGTACTGCGCATTTTTGATGCGGATGTCGCCGTGGCGGGTGAACAGGTGGCCGTTGCGGGCGTTGCGCGTCGGCATGACGCAGTCGAACATGTCGATGCCGGTTTGTACGCCATGCACCAGGTCTTCCGGCGTGCCGACGCCCATCAGGTAACGTGGTTTTTCCTGTGGCAGGCGCGGTGCGGTATGCGCCAGGATGCGCGCCATTTCTTCTTTGGGTTCGCCAACGGAGAGGCCGCCGATGGCAAAGCCATCAAACCCGATGTCGGCCAGGCCGGCCAGCGATTCGTCGCGCAGCGTTTCGTGCATACCGCCCTGGACGATGCCGAAGAGGGCGTTAGGGTTGCACAGGCGATCGTGCATCTCGCGCGAGCGCTGCGCCCAGCGCAGCGACAGGCGCATCGACTGCGCGGCGGTGTCGAAATCCGCCGGATAAGGCGTGCATTCGTCAAAAATCATGACGATGTCTGAATTGAGCGTATGCTGGATGCGCATTGATTCTTCCGGCGTCAGAAAACGCGGACTACCGTCGATCGGTGAAGCGAAGCGGACGCCTTCTTCACTGATTTTGCGCAACGCGCCGAGTGAAAAAACCTGAAAGCCGCCGGAGTCGGTCAAAATGGGTTTGTCCCAGCCCATGAAGCGGTGCAGGCCGCCATGCAGGGCAATCGTTTCGAGTCCGGGGCGCAACCACAGGTGGAAGGTGTTGCCGAGACAGATTTGTGCGCCGATGCCGGCCAGATCGTGCGGCGTGACCGCCTTGACCGTGCCGTATGTGCCGACAGGCATAAACACGGGGGTTTCGATAACGCCGTGGGCCAGCGTCAGGCGGCCGCGGCGGGCGGCGCCGTCGTGAGCGAGGAGTTCAAACTGCATGGTTGCGTCCTTTACTGCCGCTCTAAAAGCATGGCGTCGCCATAGCTGAAGAAGCGGTAGCGTTTGGCAATGGCGTGCGCATAGGCGGTACGGATGACATCCTGCCCGGCGAAGGCTGAGACGAGCATCAACAGCGTTGATTTGGGCAGGTGAAAGTTGGTGATGAGCCGGTCGACGACGCGAAAACGATAACCGGGCGTGATGAAAATATCGGTTTCGGCCGCGCCAGCGCGCAGGGTTCCACTTTGTGCGGCGGCTTCCAGCGCACGCAAACTGGTCGTGCCGACGGCGACGATACGACCGCCATTTGCCTGGGTATGGGCGATGGCATCGACGGTGGTTTGCGGCAGTTCAAAGCGCTCCGAGTGCATGCGGTGTTCGGCAATGTTGTGTACGCGTACAGGCTGGAAGGTACCGGCGCCCACATACAGGGTGAGATAAGCAAGCGCGACGTTTCTGCGTTCGAATGCGGCAAGTAGCGCTGTGTCGAAATGCAGGCCGGCAGTGGGCGCTGCCACCGCGCCGGCGTGGCGGGCGTAAACCGTCTGGTAGCGGGTTTCGTCCTCGGCTGCGGCCGTATGGGTAATATAGGGCGGCAACGGTAAGTGGCCGTGGCGTTCGGTCAATGCGTACAAGTCGCCCTGTTCCGTCAGGCGGAGTTCGAAGAATTCGCCGTGTCGGCCGGCACGCCCGAGCACGGTCATGGTGAAGGCGTTTTCCAGCTCGATCACACTGCCTGGCCGGGGTGCTTTGCTGGCGCGGATCTGGGCGATAGCATGGTGAGGATCGATGATCCGTTCAATCATGACCTCGATGTGCCCGCCGCTGGCCTTGCGGCCGTACAGTCGCGCCTTGATGACGCGGGCGTCGTTGAATACCAGCAGGTCACCGGGCAGAATGCATTGCAGCAGATCATTAAAGCGCAGGTCGTGCAGCGCATTGGCCTCGACATGGAGCAGACGGCTGTCCGTGCGTTGACTGGAGGGGTGTTGGGCGATCAATTCGGCCGGCAGGTCGAAGTCGAAATCGTCAAGGGTCAGCATACGGAATTTTCCCAGCCAGTTTCGATGTGGGGTAGCGCGGTGCGGGGGAGGGACGGGAGATTGCCGCGGGACGGCATTTCGGCAGCGCTGTAATTTTAGGTATCTAGAAAATTCTGGTGCCCCGAGCCAGAGTCGAACTGGCACGCCTTGCGGCGGCGGATTTTGAATCCGCTGCGTCTACCGATTCCGCCATCGGGGCATCACGCGCATTCGGTTTGCACCGAAGGAGCGCGAATTATCCTTGATTCAGGGGATGAGAACAAGTGGCGGCAAGAATGGCGGTGAAGAAGTGGCGTGTTCGTCGCTGTGCGGTGCTTCGTGTTTTCAGGTTTTTCTGGTAGCGTTATTGTGTCGTGCAAAGTGTGGGTTTGACGGCGTGCATCAGATAATTGACGCTGGTATCGCTACCGAGGGAGTAGGTGCGTGTAATAGGGTTGTAGCTCAGGCCAATGAACTGGCTCGGCGATAGACCGGCATTTTTTACCCAGCGCGACAGTTCTGAAGGGCGGATAAATTTGGCGTATTCATGAGTGCCTTTGGGGAGTAGTTGTAGCAGGTATTCGGCACCAATCACGGCAAAAAGAAAAGATTTGGGATTGCGATTAAGCGTAGAGAAAAAGAGATGCCCGCCAGGCCGGGTCAGTGCGGCGCAAGCTGTGACGATACTGGCCGGATCAGGAACGTGTTCCAGCATCTCCATGCAGGTAACGATGTCGTAGGTCTCTGGCGATTGTGCAGCCAGATCTTCTGCCGCGATGTGGCGGTAATCGATACTGTGCCCGCTTTCCAGCAAGTGTAATTTAGCGACGTTTAGCGCTTTTTCGGACAGATCGATGCCGGTGACTTGTGCCCCAAGCGCTGCCAGTCCTTCCGCCAGAATGCCGCCGCCGCAACCGACATCAAGAATTTTTTTCTTGTTGACCGAGATGATCTCGTTGATCCAGCCGATACGGAGCGGATTAATGTCGTGTAATGGGCGAAATTCGCTATTTAGATCCCACCAACGATGGGCAAGTTGGCTGAATTTATCCAATTCTTTCAGGTCGGCGTTTTGCATGACTTTGGAGTTTTTAAAAACAGACTCAAAATAGGATAAAGCAACAGGAGGAATTTGAGAGTGCTATAGCGTCACAAAAAATGCGGGAAGCGAGGATTGTCGGAGACAAGTGGTGTAGGTAGTGCCAGAAGCGGCAAAATGGCCGCGTTGAACAAATATAGGAAATAAAAAGCCCTGCCGAAGCAGGGCTTTTAAGTTCCTCAATACTGTCGATTATTTCTTCGTGATTCTGCGACCGATTAGCTCGATATCGACGCGGCGGTCAGGTTGCAAGCAAGCAATAACCTTCTTGCTCTTCGGACCACGGCATTCATTCGGCTTGGTCTTCGGTTGGGTCTTACCCTTACCTTCCGTGTAAACGCGGTTAGCCGGGATACCCTTGGAAACCAGATAATCCTTGACGGAAGCCGCGCGTTTTTCGGACAGACGTTGGTTGTAAGCGGCGCCGCCGATGCGGTCGGTATGGCCGACGGCAATCACGACTTCAAGTTCAAGTTCTCCAGCCTTGGCGACAACTTCATCAAGTTTGGCCTTGCCTTCCGGACGCAGCACAGACTTGTTGAAGTCGAACAGCGCGTCAGCGGCAATTGTCACTTTTTCACCGAAAGCAGCAGGTTGTTGTGGTACAGGTTGCGCAGCAGCCGGTTCGCAAACTTCTCTCGGAATCAGATCTTTGTCACATTTACAACCATTCTTGTCCTGTGCAGCGGCTGCCGGCGTCCAGTAGCCGGTGCGCCAGCATTGACCATAATTGTTGAGAACCACTTCGCCGCGCTGGTCAATAACGTAAACGCTGGTGAAATTTTCAGAGGCCTGAGCCTGGGCGAATGACGCGCAGCAGCCGAGGGTAACGGCCAGTGCGGCCATCAAATTATGTTTTGCTGTCTTCTTCATCTGAAAGTCCTCTAATGGTTAAAGCCTGCGGTGGTAGCCGACAAGCCCGAAACGCCTCAGTTAAAAAATGTCAAACATCACTTACTTAGACGAACCCGATTCTGCCATAGGCGTCCGGAGTTTATCAACTCGATTTCGTCATTTTCAACCCGTTGACCGCTTTTTAAGCGTTGTATTCCTGCAACCCATACGTCACTGACATGCTCACGACCGGCGCTGTAAACGGCGAGTGAAGCCGCGTCGTAACAGGGGGTGAGTGGGATTTTTGCCGTGTCGATGGCACATAGGTCGGCGGCTTTGCCTGGACGGAGTGATCCGATGCGAGCATCCAGGCCGAGCGCTTGTGCACCGGCCAGCGTTGCCATACGTAATGCCTGGTGTGCGTCGACAGCCTCGGCATCTCCGCTCTGCGCCTTGGCAAGCAGCGCGGCCATGCGCATTTCCATAAAAATGTCGAGTCGGTTGTTGCTTGCTGCGCCATCTGTGCCCAGGCCGACGTTGAGGCCATGAGCGATCATGTCAGCAACCGGGGCAATGCCGCTGGCCAGTTTGAGGTTGGCGCTTGGGCAATGTGCGACGGAACAGCCATGCGCAACCAATGTATCGATTTCGTCGCTGGTCAAATGAACGGCGTGTGCGGCAATCAATCCCGGACTGAGCAAGCCGATCTGGCGCAGGCGTTCCAGCGGCCGCTGACCGTACTGTTTTTCGGCATCAGTAATTTCCTGCGCGGTTTCATGCAGGTGCAGATGAATCGGTAAATGACATTGTTCGGATAATGTCAGAATTCTGGCAAAACTCTGATCGCTGACCGTATAGGGCGCATGGGGTGCCAGGCAGAAACTGAGCAATGTTTCATCGCGCAATTGGTCGCGCACCGTCATACCTTTATCCAGATAATCGTCCGCATCGGTCGCATAGGCAGTGGAGAATTCCATGGTCACCAGGCCAATGGAGGCGCGTATGCCCGCATGAAGGGCCGCCTCGGCTGCCGCTTTTGGGAAAAAATACATATCGTTGAAGCAGGTAATGCCGCCTTGCAGCATTTCGGCGCAGGCAAGCCGCGTGCCGTCATAAACAAACTGTGGTGAAACATGTTTGGCTTCGGCCGGCCAGATATGGTTTTTCAGCCATTCCATAAGCGGAAGGTCATCGGCCAGCCCGCGTAGAAGCGTCATGGCGGCATGTGTGTGCAGGTTGACCAGTCCGGGCATCAGGATGTGGTTGGGCAGCAGAACCGTCTCGCGGGGCGCAAAGCGCGTGCGCGCCTCAGCTTGCGGCAAGAGTGCGATGATGTTGCCCTGATCAATCGCAAGTGCATAGTCTTCCAGCGTGACGTTCGCTGGTTCGATAGGGATGATCCAGCGCGCTTCGATCAGCAGGTCGATGGGAACAGGCGGCGATAGTTTCGGCGCGTGGGCAGTGTTGTTCATGGGATGGGCGCCTAAGCGGATTTTCGGACGGGCGCTCTGAAACCCGCGTGGATAAAGGATCTCCGGGCAGGGCGCCCGGAGATGCCCTGTTTATAAGGGATTCCGGGCACCCCCTTGGAGGGGCTCTATTTGTTTACAAGGGCTTCAGAGGCGCCTTATGGCAAAAGGCCTATGAAATGCGATAGCGCTCAGGAGCCGGTATTTTCGGCAACAAAGATTTCTACGCGCCGGTTTCTGGCACGACCGCTTGCGCTGGCGTTGTCCGCAATGGGTTCGCGCGATCCGCGGCCATCGACGGTGATGCGGTTGATATTGACGCCTCGGCCAACTAAGTAATCCCGCACAGCGGCTGCACGATTGATCGACAAGGGATTATTGATCGCGTCTGATCCGGAGCTATCAGTATGGCCGATGATGGTGACGCGGGTTGCCTGATGCTGATTTAGCGTTGTGGCAAAGCGGTCGAGTACCGGATACATAGCGGACTTGACGGTATAGCGGCCACTGTCGAAGGAAATATCGCTGGGGATGTCGAGCTTCAGGCGGTTATCTTCCGTTTGGCTGACCGTCACGCCCGTGCCTTGCGTTGCTTGTTCCATGGCCGCTTTTTGCTCCTGCATGTGCTTTGACCACAGATAGGCGCCCGCACCGCCGATGGCTGCGCCGATGGCCGCGCCGCGCAGGCGGTTGTTGCCGCGCGTGACGGCGGCGCCGACAGCCGCGCCTGCTGCTGCGCCAATGCCGGTGTGCGTTGCCGTCGTAGAGTTCGGCGGCTCCATGGTCGCACAGGCGCCGAGGGTCAGTGTTGCGGCTGTCAGGTAAATAAAGCTCTTTTTCATGATGCGATCTCCTTTCATGCAGTCGTTATGGATATATCGCCGGCCTATCGCCATAGTCGTAGGCTGTTCCAGCAAACGCATGGTAAACCATTCTATATTTCATATAACGCGAGTGAATTCGCCAGCTTTTGTCATTCATGTGACAGTTTTTCGCGGCTTGATGTTTCTATGGTGCATTGGCTGTGCTGTCATGCGCTCCCAGGAAGGGCATTGGCTCCATGCTAAAATTATGCCTCTATATGTTTATTGTTGCGCAGGTTCTTGGGGAAGTCTGAAATCCTGTTTGTATTGCGCCAACTTGCGCGCAATCGTGGGGTTCTGAACGGCAAATCCGGTAGGGTTTGACGATTTTCCGCCAAGAATCGCGATACGTTCAGAAAAACACTCCAACTCTGTGCGAGAAAAATGGAACAGCCTGTAGACGCCTTTGCCAAGGAAACACTCCCCGTCAGCCTCGAAGATGAAATGCGCCGTTCGTATCTCGATTACGCGATGAGCGTCATCGTCGGCCGGGCGCTGCCCGATGCGCGCGACGGCCTAAAGCCGGTGCATCGCCGCGTGCTCTATGCCATGCATGAGCTGGGTAACGACTGGAACAAGGCATACAAAAAATCAGCGCGTATCGTCGGCGACGTGATCGGTAAATATCACCCGCATGGCGATACGGCCGTCTATGACACCATCGTGCGCATGGCCCAGGATTTTTCGCTGCGCTATATGTTGGTCGACGGGCAGGGAAATTTCGGCTCGATTGACGGCGACAGCGCGGCCGCCATGCGTTACACCGAGGTGCGCATGGCGCGCATTGGGCATGAGCTGCTGGCCGACATCGACAAGGAAACTGTCGATTTCGGGCCAAACTACGATGGTGCCGAGCAGGAACCGCAGGTGTTGCCAGCGCGTATTCCCAATCTGCTGATCAATGGCTCATCGGGGATCGCCGTCGGTATGGCGACCAATATTCCGCCGCACAACCTTGACGAAATCGTCAATGCTTGCCTGGCCGTCCTGGACAATCCGGCAATCAGCATCGATGAACTGATTGAGATCGTGCCGGCGCCTGACTTTCCGACAGCCGGCATCATCTACGGCGTTTCTGGCGTGCGTGAAGGCTACCGCACCGGACGCGGACGCGTCGTCATGCGCGCCAGGACGCATTTTGAAGACATCAAGGGCAGCGCCGATCGTCAGGCCATCATCGTTGACGAGATTCCTTACCAAGTTAACAAGCGCGTCCTGCTTGAAAAAATCGGCGAGCTGGTCAACGAGAAGCGGATCGAAGGCATTTCCGATCTGCGCGACGAGTCGGACAAATCCGGCATGCGCATCGTCATTGAACTCAAGCGCGGCGAAGTCCCCGAAGTCGTCCTGAACAATCTGTACAAGATGACGCAGTTGCAGGATACCTTCGGTATGAACATGGTGGCGCTGGTCGATAACCAGCCGCGTCTGCTCAATCTTCGGCAATTGCTCGATTGCTTCCTGTTCCATCGCCGTGAAGTCGTCACGCGGCGTACCGAGTTCGAATTGCGCAAGGCACGCGAACGGGCGCATATTCAGGAAGGCTTAGCCGTCGCGCTGGACAATGTTGATGAAATTATCGCGCTCATCAAGGCCTCACCGACACCCGCCGATGCGCGCCGCGGACTGATGGCCAGGTTGTGGGTCTCGACAACGGTGGCGGAGATGCTACAACGCGCTGCGCTTGACGCCACGCGGCCGGAGGGGCTGGGGCTGGAATACGGACTGTCGCACAATGGCTATCTGTTGTCCGAAGCGCAGGCGCAGGCGATTCTGGATTTGCGCTTGCAGCGTTTAACCGGACTGGAGCGAGACAGGATCGTCGCCGACTTTGCCGATCTGTTGGAAAAAATCACCGATCTGATGGATATCCTGGCGCGGCCGGAACGGATTACCGATATCCTGCGCGAAGAGCTGAGCGCCGTGCGCGCCCAGTTCGGCGACGCACGCCGCTCACAGATTGTGCTGGATACCCACGATCTGAGCATCGAAGACTTCATCACGCCGCAGGATATGGTGGTGACGATGACGCATAGCGGCTACATCAAATCGCAGCCGCTCGCCGACTACCGGGCGCAGCGGCGCGGCGGGCGCGGTAAACAGGCGGCGGCGATCAAGGAAGACGATTTCGTCGATCAGCTGTTCGTCGCCAACACGCACGATACGATTCTCTGTTTCTCCAACCGCGGGCGTCTCTACTGGCTGCGCGTCTATGAAGTGCCGCAAGGTTCGCGTAATGGCCGCGGTAAACCGATCGTCAATATGTTCCCGCTTGAAGAAGGGGAAAAAATCAGCGCCATCTTGCCGATCAAAGAATTCGCCGACGATCGCTTCGTCTTCATGTGCACGGCACGCGGCACGGTCAAAAAGACCCCGCTGTCCGATTTTTCCAATCCGCGTAAAGCCGGCATCATTGCCGTGGCGCTCGATGAAGGCGATTACCTGATCGGTGCTCAAATTACCAATGGCGTACAGGACATCGTTTTGGTTTCTGACGGTGGCAAGGCCGTCTGGTTCGATGAGGAAGACGTGCGGCCGATGGGGCGTACAGCACGCGGCGTGCGCGGTATGCGGCTGGGCGAAGGGCAGCAGGTACTCTCGCTGCTGGTGGCCGACAATCATCAGGAGAGCGTGCTGGTGGCGACCGAAAATGGTTTCGGCAAGCGCACGGTGCTGGCTGATTTCCGCCATTCCGGGCGTGGCACACAGGGCGTTATTGCCATTGCCGCTAGCGAACGTAACGGCAAGGTCGTCGCGGCATGCCTGGTCAAGGACGAAGACGAAATCATGCTGATCACTACGGGCGGCGTGCTGATTCGCACCAATGTGCGCGAAATTCGCGAACTGGGTCGGGCAACACAAGGGGTGACGCTGATTGCGCTGGATGAGGGTGAAAAGCTGGCCGGTCTGGAAAAGATTGCCGAGGCCGACGACAATACCGACGAGGCGGAAAACGGTGCGCATTCCGTCGGAGAAGGCAGCGCTTGAACCTCATGCATCCGGTGTCGCCCAGCGGGCGGTCTGGCTGGAGGAAGGGCGCGGGATGAGTCTGCGATACAGAAGGACTATTCAGGAATGGGCGATGAATGAAGCCGAATGAGGCGCTGTCCCGCCAACTGGCAGAAGCGCGCGACCAGATCGACGCCATCGACGCGCGTTTGCTGGCGCTGCTCAACCAGCGTGCAGCCTGCGCGCAGCGCGTCGGCGCCATCAAGGCCGAACATGGCGAAGCGGACGTAATCTACCGCCCCGAGCGGGAAGCCCAGGTACTGCGGCGCATTCGGGAGATGAACCGCGGGCCTTTGTCTGACGAAGGGGTTGTCCGTTTCTTTCGTGAAATTATGTCCGCCTGCCTATCGCTCGAACGGCCGCTGGGCGTGGCTTTTCTCGGACCACTCGGCACTTTTTCGGAAAGCGCTGCCGTCAAGCATTTCGGCCATGCGGCGCGTTTGTTCCCGCAAGATTCGATTGACCGCATTTTCCGTGTGGTCGAAGCCCGTCATGCCGACTATGCCGTTGTTCCCACTGAAAATTCAACGGAAGGCGCCATCGGGCGGGTGATGGATCTGCTGATGACGACGCCCTTGCGTATCTGCGGCGAAGTTCTCATGCGCATCCAGCAACATTTACTGTCCCGTGAAACGGCGCTGGAAAAAATCACCAAAGTGTATTCGCATGCACAGTCGCTGGCGCAATGCCATGAGTGGCTGAGCCGTATGTTGCCGCAAGCGCAGCGCATTTCGGTGGGCAGCAATGCGCAGGCGGCGCAGATGGCCGCTGGCGATGAAGCAGGGGCGGCGGCAATTGCCGGCGATGCGGCGGCCGAGCGCTATGGTTTGCCACGGCTGGCCGAAAATATTGAGGACGAACCGAACAATACGACCCGTTTTCTGGTGCTGGGCCATCAGGATGCCGGCGTTTCCGGCCGCGATAAGACCTCGCTGATCATGTCGGCGCCAAACCGAACGGGGTCTTTGGTCGACCTGCTGATGCCTTTTACCGAGCACGGCGTGTCGATGACGCGCCTGGAATCCCGCCCCGCGCGCCATACCCTGTGGGAATACGTGTTCTACGTCGATATCGACGGGCATCGGCAGGATGCCAACGTTGCTCAGGCACTGACGGCGCTGGAGCAGCGCGCGGCCTATTTGCGCGTACTGGGCTCCTACCCGGCAGCGCTCTACTGAGCGGCAGAAAAACAGCGAATCGGGAGGCGGCAGAGCATGGCAATGCGCGAACAGGCAGAATTTGGCAAGCTAGTCATCTTCGGCGCGGGACTGGTGGGTGGCTCCTTCGCCCTGGCGCTCAAGGCTGCCGGGCAGGTGCAGGAGGTTATCGGCTTCGGTCGCAGCCTGTCGGGGCTGAAACAGGCGCTGGATTTCGGTATCGTCGATCGTATCGGCATCAATCCGGGGCATGAAATTCCCGATGCCGACCTCGTGCTGATTGCTACGCCCGTGGCGCAGATGCCGGAAGTCATGGCGCGTATCGCCCCCTACCTCGGTAAGCGGACGCTGGTGACTGACGGCGGCAGCACCAAAATGGATGCGGTGGCTGCCGCGCGCGAATTTTTCGGCAGCAGGATCGGACAGTTCATCCCCGGTCATCCGATCGCAGGCGCCGAGCACAGCGGCCCGGCGGCGGCGCGTGCGGATCTTTACCGTAATAAGAAGGTCGTTCTGACACCGCTGCCGGAAAACACCCCGCTCGATGTCGCCCGTATCCGTTCGGCCTGGGAGTGGTGCGGTGCGCAGATCCATGAATTGTCGCCGGCAGAGCACGACCGTATTTTCGCCGCCGTCAGCCATTTGCCGCATCTGCTCTCGTATGCGTTGGTGTACGATCTGGCGCAGCGCGAGGATAGCGGACGGTTGTTTGCCTTTGCCGCCAGTGGCTTCCGCGACTTCACCCGTATTGCCGCCAGCCATCCGGAAATGTGGCGCGATATCTGCTTGTCCAACCGCCTTCCGCTCCTGGCGGAACTGGAAGCTTACCGACGGCAGCTCGATGCACTGTATGCGGCGCTGGAGGCCAATGATGGCGGGCGCTTGAACGATGTCTTTACCGCCGCGCGCGCCGCGCGCCGCGCTTGGGCCAGCGAGGCGGAAAAATAGGGACAACAGAAAAAACTACAAGCACTGGAGAAGGCAGGCGTATGGAGGCAATAAAAAAACAGGCATTTATCGATCTGCCGGCCTTGTGCTCGGCGGGCGGCGTCGTGCGCCTGCCTGGTTCAAAGAGTCTGTCCAACCGTCTGCTGTTGCTATCCGCGTTGTCCGCAGGTGAAACCGAAATTTCCGGCCTGCTGGCATCCGATGATACGGCACGTATGCTGGATGCCCTGCGGATTCTGGGTGTTCGCATCGAATCGCAGGGTGCGTCAGGGGTTCGAGTGCAGGGTGTCGGCGGACGCTTTCCCGTGCGAAAAGCGGCGTTATTTCTGGGCAATGCCGGCACGGCCTTCCGCTCGCTGACCGCCGTACTGGCATTGGCTGGCGGCGATTACACGCTTTCCGGCGTGCCGCGCATGCACGAACGGCCGATCGGTGATCTGGTCGATGGGCTTCGCCGTCTGGGGGCGCACATCGATTATCTGGGCAATGAAAATTACCCGCCGCTGGCCATCCGTCCGGCGACGGTTCGGCCGGGCGGATGCGTGCAAATTCGCGGCGACGTGTCCAGCCAGTTTCTCAGCGGCCTGCTGATGGCGCTACCGCTGGGCGGCGTGGAAACGGCCGTCGAGGTGACCGGCGAGCTGATTTCCCGGCCTTATGTCGAAATGACGTTGGCCGTGATGGCACGCTTTGGCGTTGAGGTCATTCGTGAAGGCGGGCGGCGCTTCGTCGTGCCAGCGGGCAGTGCCTATCGCTCGCCGGGGCGGGTGCACGTCGAAGGCGATGCATCTTCTGCTTCGTATTTCCTGGCGCTGGGTGCGCTGGGGGGCGGGCCGGTGCGTGTCGAAGGCGTCGGTGCCGACTCGGTTCAGGGCGATGTGCGTTTTGCCGAGGCGCTGGCCCGGATGGGCGCGCGTATTGATGTCGGCGACCGCGCCATTACCGCGCGTGCGCCGGTAGATGGGCGTTTGCACGGCATCGACCTCGACGCCAATGCGATTCCTGATGCGGCGATGACGCTGGCGACAACGGCGCTCTTCGCCGAAGGGGTGACGACGCTGAGGAATATCGCCAGTTGGCGCGTCAAGGAAACCGATCGTATTGCTGCGATGGCCGCCGAGCTGGAAAAGCTGGGCGCCACAGTCGATACGGGGGCGGACTGGCTGCGCATCCATCCGCCGCCGGGCGGGCTATCTTCGCCGCCGGAAGGCGTCGATACGTATGAGGATCATCGCATGGCGATGTGTTTTTCACTGGCCGCATTTGGGGTACCGGTGCGCATTAACGATCCGGAATGTGTCGCCAAGACTTTTCCCGATTACTTTGCTCGTTTTGCTGAGGTGACGCAGGCGGTTCCGGTGATCGCCATCGACGGGCCTTCGGCGTCGGGAAAGGGAACCGTGGCGGCGCGCGTGGCAACGGCGCTCGGCTGGCATTATCTTGATTCCGGTGCGCTGTATCGTCTGGCGGCGCTGGCGGCACAGCGTGCCGGCGTCACCTGGGATGATGAACGGGCGTTGGCGGTGATCGCCGCCCGGCTGGATGTCAGGTTTGATGCGGACTCAGTGTGGCTTTCCGGCGAACCGGTGAGCGCGGCAATTCGCAGCGAGGCGATTTCCGCGGGCGCCTCGCAGGTCGCGGCATGGCCGGCCGTGCGTGCAGCATTGCTGTTCCGTCAGCGCCTTTTCCGGCGCGCGCCAGGCTTGGTGACGGATGGGCGTGATATGGGATCGGTCGTTTTTCCTGATGCGCAGACCAAGATTTTTCTGACCGCACGCGTCGAAGTTCGTGCGCAAAGACGCTATCAGCAGTTGAGAGAAAATGGGATGTCTGCTAGCATTCAGCCCATTTTGCAGGATTTGCGTGAGCGCGACGAACGCGATAGTCAACGTCCGGTTGCGCCGCTCCGGCAAAGTGAAGATGCCTGTCTGCTCGACACCTCCGATCTGACGATCGAGCAGGCCGTCGAAAAAGTATTGGCCTGGCATGGCAAAGCGGTTTAGGGCGCTTTTCAATGCCGGCAGCGATAGGCTTTTATGTTTTTTGTAGTAGCGGTAAAGCAAGTGTAGTAAGCGCGCTGTGGGTTGCGGCAGATTCTGCGGTTTCTTTTGGAAGTGACCGGATGAAACGGCAGGAATTATGCAGGCTTCTTGTTCAGGCGTTTGGGGTTGTCTGACGGAGGATTGAGCGTATTCCGTAGATGTAGTCGGAACAGTGCATCGGTTTTAAGCTCAGGCAGCGTTTTTTAGTGTATCCCGCAATCATGCGGTCAATTTATTCATTCAATTTTTAATTTTCTTTTATGTCCAACATTCCTTCCACGCAAGAGAGTTTTGCCGATCTTTTCGAAGCCAGCCTGCACCGTCAGGAAATGCGCCAGGGCGAAGTAATTACCGCCGAAGTCGTGCGCATCGATCAGAATTTTGTTGTTGTCAACGCCGGACTGAAGTCTGAGAGCTATATCGATCGTGAGGAATTCCTCAACGACCAGGGTGAGCTTGAAGTACAGGTCGGCGATTTTGTTCAAGTGGCCATCGACCAGCTTGAAAACGGTTTTGGTGAAACCCGTCTCTCGCGTGAACGCGCCAAGCGCGTCGCAGCCTGGAATTACCTCGAAGAAGCGCTAACGCAAGGTTCTCTGATTTCCGGAACGATCACCGGTAAGGTGAAGGGTGGTCTGACCGTCATGGCGCATAGCGTGCGCGCCTTCCTGCCCGGGTCGCTGGTCGATTTGCGTCCGGTCAAGGATACGACGCCGTACGAAGGCAAAACATTCGAATTCAAAGTGATCAAGCTGGATCGCAAGCGCAACAACGTGGTTGTGTCGCGGCGCGCCGTGCTTGAGGCGACAGTCGGCGAAGAACGCGAAGCGCTGCTGGCCAATCTCAAGGAAGGCAGCATCATCAAGGGCGTCGTCAAGAATATTACCGATTACGGCGCATTCGTTGATCTCGGCGGTATCGACGGCCTTCTGCACATCACCGATCTGGCCTGGCGTCGTGTGCGCCATCCGTCCGAAGTGCTGGCCGTGGGCGACGAAGTGCAGGCCAAGATTCTCAAATTCGATCAGGAGAAGAACCGCGTATCGCTCGGTCTCAAGCAACTGGGCGAAGATCCGTGGGTCGGTATTGCCCGCCGTTATCCGCAGGGCACGCGCCTGTTCGGCAAGGTGACCAATCTGACCGATTACGGCGCGTTCGTCGAAATCGAACAGGGCATCGAAGGCCTGGTTCACGTTTCGGAAATGGACTGGACAAACAAGAACGTCCATCCGTCCAAGGTCGTCCAGCTCGGCGATGAAGTCGAGGTGATGATCCTCGAAATCGACGAAGATCGCCGCCGCATCTCGCTCGGTATGAAGCAATGCATGCCGAATCCGTGGGATGACTTTGCGATGAACTACAAGAAAGGGGACAAGGTCAAGGGCGCAATCAAGTCGATTACCGACTTCGGTATCTTCATTGGCCTGCCGGGCGGTATCGACGGTCTGGTGCATCTTTCCGATCTGTCGTGGTCGACGCCGGGCGAGGAGGCGATTCGCAACTTCAAGAAGGGCGACGAGGTGGAAGCCGTCGTGCTGGCGATCGACACCGAGAAAGAGCGTATTTCGCTGGGCATCAAGCAGCTTGACGGCGATCCCTACACTGCGTTTATCGCAACGCATGACAAGAACGCCATCGTCAAGGGAACCGTCAAGTCGGTGGATGCGCGTGGTGCCGTGATTGCGCTGGAAGGCGAGATGGAAGGCTACCTGCGTGCTTCCGAAGTCTCGCGCGAGCGTATCGACGATCTGACCAAGGTTTACAAGGAAGGCGACGAAGTTGAGGCGATGATCATCAACATCGACCGCAAGACGCGTTCGATCAACCTGTCGATCAAGGCCAAGGATCAGGCCGAGCAGCATCAGGCGATGCAGAAACTGTCTGCGGAAAGCAGTGCCAGCTCCGGTACGACCAACCTCGGCGCCTTGCTGAAGGCCAAGCTCAACCAGCAATAGAGGGACTTGGGAATGATGACCAAGTCAGATCTGGTCGCGCGCCTCGCGGAGCGGTTTCCCCAGTTGGGTGCGAAAGATGCCGATCTGGCCGTCAAGATGATACTCGATACGATGTCTGAGGTACTGACCAGGGGCGATCGTATCGAGATCCGCGGCTTCGGCAGTTTTGCACTTAATTACCGGCCGCCGCGCATGGGGCGTAACCCCAAGTCCGGCGACAAGGTAAGCGTCCCCGAGAAATGGGTGCCCCATTTCAAGGCTGGTAAGGAATTGCGCGAATGCGTTGATCGCACCGTCAAAGCCGGCAAGGTGCAGTGAGGCGCGTGTAATCGATGAATCCGGCTCTCCATGCAAGGCTGCCCGCTGAGGGCGGGATAGCAGGGCGAGCCATAACAGAAACATTGAATGTATCGACCCTAGGCGGCAACAGCGGTTTGCCGCCTATTTTTTTGCAGGGCAAATGCGGGCACGAAAAGCCCCGGGCGGTACAAGGGGACAAAAGATGATTGAATTCGAATACTGGGAGCTGCTGTTATGTCCCCTGTTTTTTGGCATGGGCTGGCTGGCGGCGCGCATCGACATCAAGCATCTAGTCAGGGAATCGCGCGCGTTGCCGCGTTCTTACTTCCAGGGGCTGAACTTTCTGCTCAATGAACAACAGGATCGCGCCGTCGAAGCCTTCGTCGAGGCGGTGAAAATCGATCCGCAGACCGTTGAATTGCACTTTACGCTGGGCAGCCTGTTTCGCCGGCGGGGCGAGACCGAACGCGCCATCCGTATGCACCAGAACCTCGTCGAGCGCGACGATTTGCCGCAGGATCTCAAACTGCAGGCTATGGCCGAGCTGGGGCAAGACTTTCTCAAAGCGGGATTGCTTGACCGTGCGGAAGCCATTTTTGAGCAATTGCGCAGTACCGATCTGAACGAGGAAGCCAAGCGCAGTCTTCTGGAAATTTACCAGCTGGAAAAGGACTGGGAGCGCGCTATTACCATTGCCGAGGAACTGCCCGATGTCGCCACCCACAAGGAAATCGCCGAGTATTACTGTGAGCTGGCGGCAGCGGCGCTGATCCGCTCGCGCCTTGATGAGGCATCGGAGTATCTGCGGACAGCGCTGGAAAAAAACCGGCAGTGCGTGCGCGCCAGCCTGCTGCAAGGCGACATTGAAGTCTCGCGGGAGTGTTACGACGAAGCCATTGCCTGCTGGCAGCGTATCGAACGGCAGGATCCGGCCTTTCTGGCGCTGGCGGCCAACCGCCTGCTTGAAGCCTTTCGCAAGCTCGACCGGCGCGACGAAGGCGCGCAGTTACTGCGCGGCTATCTTGAGCGCTACCCGTCATTCGATCTCCTCGATGTCGTCTTCCAGCTGGTGCTGGAGAGCGAGGGCGCGGAGGCTGCCTATGTGCTGGTGCGTGACGAGCTGAAACGCAATCCAACCCTGCTCGGCTTGGACAAGCTGATCGAAGCGCGTGTATTGATGGCGATGCCCGAAATGCGCGTCGACCTTGATTTGGCCAAGAGTATCATCCAGGGCTATACGCGCCGGCTGGCGCGTTACCGCTGCGATAGCTGCGGTTTTAAGGCGCGTCAGTTCTATTGGCGTTGCCCGGCTTGCGGTGACTGGGAAACCTATTCGCCGAAGCGCAGTGAAGAATTTGAACTGATGCCCTGATGAAAGGAAAGCCTGGAAAATGAGCGCAATGCCCTCAATGTCTGCCGCAGCGTCCGCGCCGCTTGGTGATTTTTCGAACGTTCGCCTGTTGGTCGTCGGCGACGTGATGCTTGACCGCTACTGGTTTGGCGATGCTTCGCGCATCTCGCCGGAAGCGCCGGTGCCGGTCGTCAAAATTGAACGCAGTGAAGAACGACCGGGCGGCGCGGCCAATGTGGCGCGCAATGCCGCGGCGCTCGGCGCGAGCGTTTCGCTGCTGGCTTTGACGGGGGATGACGAGCCCGGGGTGAGCCTGAAGCGGATGATGGAGAAAGAGGGCGTCGATACCTGCTTCTACATCGACGAAGCCATCGACACGGTTGTCAAACTGCGCGTGATTGCGCGCCAGCAGCAATTACTGCGTATCGACTTTGAAAATGTGCCGTCGCGTGACGTGCTGCTTGCTAAACTGTCCGAATTTGAACGGCGTTTGCCGGAATTCGATGCCGTGCTGTTTTCCGACTACGGTAAAGGCGGATTGACGCATGTTAGCGAAATGATCCAGCTGGCGCGAGCCGCCAATAAACTGGTGTTCATCGACCCCAAAGGCGAGGACTATTCGGTCTATGCGGGCGCGACGGTCATTACCCCCAATAGTGCGGAAATGCGCCAGATCGTTGGCCGCTGGCAGAATGAGGAGGAACTTGAACGCAAGGCCACCGCACTGCGCGAATCCCTGAAACTGGACGCTTTGCTGGTAACGCGCAGCGAAGCGGGCATGTCCTTGTTCCGGGACGGTGGTACGATGCATGAAAAAGCCGTGGCGCGTGAGGTGTATGACGTTTCCGGTGCGGGTGATACCGTCATCGCCACATTGGCGGTCATGCTGGCAAGCGGCGCCAGCTGGAGCCGGGCCATTCATGTGGCCAACATGGCCGCCGGCATCGTCGTCGGAAAGCTGGGCACGGCTGTCTGTACCCGCAAGGAGCTGGAGGCGGCGCTAGGGGCCGGGCGCTGAGCGGCGCCGAAAATGGACTGAGGAGAAACCCAATGTATGTCATTGTCACCGGCGCGGCCGGATTCATCGGATCCAATATCGTCAAAGCGCTCAATGAGCGCGGCGAGCAGCGGATTCTCGCTGTCGATAACCTGAAGCGCGCCGATAAGTTCCGCAACCTGGTCGATTGCGAGATCGCCGATTATTTCGATAAGGAAGACTTCCTGGACCGCCTGCTGGCCGGGGATTTTGACGGTGATATCGCGGCGGTTTTCCACGAAGGCGCCTGCTCGGACACGATGGAATCTGACGGTCGTTACATGATGGAAAACAATTTCCGCTACTCGCAGGATCTGCTGGATTGGTGCCTGGATCAGGAAGTGCCGTTTCTCTATGCATCGAGTGCGGCAACCTACGGCGCCAGTCACCAATTCCGCGAAGAACGGGCGTGTGAAGCCCCGCTCAACGTATACGGATATTCAAAATTCCTGTTCGACCAGGTCGTTCGCCAGCGCCTGCCGCACGCCAATTCACAGATTGCCGGTTTCCGCTATTTCAATGTGTATGGCCCGCGCGAATCGCACAAAGGGCGGATGGCCTCGGTCGCCTTCCATCACTATCACCAGTTTCTCGCCGAAGGCAAAGTTCGCCTTTTCGAGGGCTGCGACGGCTACGCTGCCGGAGAACAGAAGCGCGATTTCGTCTATGTCGGCGATGTTGCCAAGGTCAAACTCTTTTTTCTCGATCACCCCGACAAATCGGGCATTTTCAACCTGGGCACCGGGCGGGCGCAGAGCTTTAACGAACTGGCGGCGGCCAACGTCAATAGCTGCCGGGCGCTCAACGGCGCGCCGAAACTGCCGCTTGCCGCCCTGCTTAAACAGGGGTTGATCGAATACGTGCCTTTTCCGGAAGCGCTCAAGGGCAAGTACCAAAGTTTCACGCAGGCTGATCTGACGCGCCTGCGCGAAGCCGGTTACGAGGCACCGTTTGCCGATGTCGAAACGGGCGTTGCGCTGTATGTCGACTGGTTGAGCCGGCACCATGTATAAGACGCTGGAAGATGTGATCGGCAATACGCCACTGGTGCGCCTGAAGCGCCTGCCGGGCGCGGCGGTGGCGGCGCGCGGCAATGTTCTCCTCGCCAAGCTGGAAGGCAACAACCCGGCTGGCTCGGTCAAGGACAGGGCGGCGCTGTCGATGATCCGGCGCGCCGAGCAGCGTGGCGAAATCCGGCCGGGCGATACGCTGATCGAGGCGACATCCGGCAATACCGGCATTGCTCTGGCGATGGCGGCGGCTACCGGCGGTTACCGGATGATTCTCGTCATGCCGGAAAACCAGAGCCTGGAGCGCCGGCAAACGATGCGCGCTTTTGGCGCTGAACTGATGCTCACGCCCAAGGATGGCGGCATGGAACTGGCGCGTGATGTGGCCGAGAAGCTGCGTGCCGAAGGGCGCGGCGTTGTGCTCGACCAGTTCGCCAACCCGGACAATCCGCGCGCGCATTACGACAGTACGGGGCCGGAAATCTGGCGCGAGACGCAGGGACGGGTGACGCATTTCATCAGCAGCATGGGAACAACGGGAACGATTATGGGCGTTGCGCGTTTCCTCAAGGAGCAAAACCCGGCGGTTTGCATCATTGGCTGCCAGCCGGATGAGGAATCGCAGATTCCCGGCATCCGCAAGTGGCCGGAAGCGTATCTGCCCAAGATTTACGACCCGACTTTGGTCGACCGCATCGAAGCGGTGTCGCAGGGCGAGGCGGAGGAAATGGCGCGGCGTCTTGCGCGCGAAGAGGGGCTGTTTGCCGGCATTTCCTCCGGCAGCGCGCTGGTTGCGGCGCTGCGTGTGGCCGCGGAAGTAGAAAATGCCACTCTGGTGACCATCATTTGTGACCGTGGTGATCGCTATTTGTCCACCGGCGTATTTCCGGATTGAGCGATGTTTCCCGTACTTGTCTTCGATATTGAAACGATTCCTGACGTGGCGGGCGTGCGTCGCCTGTACAACCTTGACGCCGCCCTTTCCGACGCGGAGGTCGCCGAACTTGCCTTCCAGCAGCGGCGCGCCCAGAACGGCAGCGATTTTTTGCCCCTGCATTTACAGCGCATCGCGGTGATTTCCTGTGCGCTGCGCACGGCAAAAGACCTGAAAGTCTGGTCGCTGGCCGAACCGGAACAGCATGAAGGCGAAATCATTCAGCGGTTTTTCGACGGCATCGAGCGGTTTACGCCGCAGCTTATCTCGTGGAATGGCGGCGGTTTCGACCTGCCTGTGCTGCACTACCGCGGGCTGATTCATGGTGTCGCCGCCCCGCGCTACTGGGATTTCGGTGACGGTGATTTTGCCGACAGCCGCGATTTCAAGTGGAACAACTACATCAACCGCTACCACACGCGCCATCTCGATCTGATGGATCTGCTGGCGCTGTATCAGCCGCGCGCCAATGCGCCGCTGGACGACCTGGCTAAACTGATCGGCTTTCCCGGCAAGCTGGGTATGGATGGCGGCAAGGTCTGGGAGGCATGGCTGGCCGGCGAAATCGCCGGTATCCGCGATTATTGCGAAACCGACGTCATGAATACCTATCTCGTTTCGCTCCGTTTCCGCCTGATGCGCGGCGAGCTGACGACAACAGAATACGAGGCGGAAATTGCCTATGTGCGCGCGGAACTGGCCCGGCTGGATAAGCCGCACTGGCGGGAATTCCTCGCGGCCTGGCCGCCGGCTCCGGCTGTCGATACGCTGCCCTGAGTTTCTGGAAAGAAGGCGCAGGTGGCGGCAAACGCATCGTGGTCGTCCGCTGCCGCATCGTTACGGTTATTACGCTGATTGTTCATACCTATGTCACTCAAGATTGCAATGGCCCAGATCAACCCGGTACTGGGCGATCTGGCGGGGAATACGGCAAAGATTCTTGCTGCGGCCCAGCGCGCTCAGGCGCAGGGCGCCGATCTCTTACTCACGCCGGAACTGGCGCTGTGCGGCGATTCGCCGGAAGATCTGCTGCTGCGCCAGGATTTTTATGCAGCGTGCGATGCTGCGCTCGAAACCCTGGCGGCAGCGCCGGAAGCAGCGGGCATCCTGCTGCTCGTCGGCCATCCGTTAATGCACGAAGGGCGGCGTTTTGACGCGGCGACCCTGCTGGGGGAAGGTCGCCGGCTGGCCACCTGCCGCAAACGCCGCTTTCCAGATTTTTTCGATTTTCAGGCCGCTGATGTATTGCGTTACTTTGCGGCGGGCGAGGGGACGAATCGGAGTTGTGCAGGGGATTGTGCGACGAAGGATTGCGCATCGGCCGACGATATTTGCGTGATTGACATCAAAGGGGTGCGCTGTGCCGTCGCCATTGGCACGGAAGCGGAGGCGGAGGGCGTTGCCGAGGCGGCGCGTGCCGCCGGGGCGCAGCTGCTGCTCTCGCCCGCTGCGTCGCCGTATCGCATGGGCGCGCCGTCTGAGCGCATTGCCCGCTTGCGCGTACGGGCCAAGGCGGCGGGGCTGCCGGTCATCCGGGTCAATCTGGTGGGCGGGCAGGATGAGCAGGTGTTCGACGGCGCTTCTTTTGCGCTCGATGCGCACGGCGAACTGTGCTGCCGCCTGCCGGCTTTTGAGGAAGCGCTGGAAATCGTCGAATTTGCCGGAGCGCGCAGCGAAGGCGGAGAGGGTGGCGAAGGCGGAGAGGGCGCAGCGCCCACCGGCGCTTTACGCCAGGGCCAGGTTGCTGCGCAGCAGGCGCTTGAAGCGGAGGTCTACCAGGCGCTCGTGCTGGGCATACGCGATTATCTGGGGAAAAATGGCTTCCCCGGCGCGCTCCTCGGCCTGTCCGGCGGCATCGACTCGGCGCTGGTGCTGGCGATTGCCGTCGATGCGCTGGGTGCCGACAAGGTTCGCGCCGTCATGATGCCTTCGCCCTATACGGCCGAAATCAGCCTGGCCGATGCGCGCGACATGGCGCGCCGGCTGGGCGTGCGCTACGAAGAAATCCCGATCGCGCCGGGCATGGCGGCGTTTGACACGATGCTGGCGCCCGCCTTTTCCGGGCTGCCCGCCAATACGACGGAAGAAAACATTCAAGCGCGCATTCGCGGCTCGCTGCTGATGGCGCTTTCCAACAAAACGAGCGCGCTGGTGCTAACAACCGGCAACAAATCGGAAATCGCCGTTGGCTACTGCACCCTCTATGGCGACATGGCCGGCGGCCTTGCCGTCCTCAAGGACGTCAAGAAAACGCTGGTGTATCGGCTGGCGCGCTGGCGCAACAGCGTCTCTAGCGTCATTCCGGAGCGCATCATCACCCGCCCGCCTTCGGCGGAACTCAAGCCGGGGCAGACCGATCAGGACAGCCTGCCGCCTTATGAAACGCTCGACGCCATTGTCGAAGCGTATGTGGAATACGGCCAAAGCGCGCAGGAGATTATTGCGCAGGGCTTTGCCGAAGCCGACGTGCGGCGCGTGCTGAGTCTGCTGCGCATCAACGAATACAAGCGCCGCCAGGCGCCGATCGGCATCCGCGTGACGCGGCGCAGTTTCGGCCAGGACTGGCGTTACCCGGTGACTAACCGCTATCGCGGCGCCTATTGAATCTTGAGCGTTCCGCCCGCTTCGTGCGGCGGCCGCAACCGGCGCCGCATGGGCATTATTCTTTTCGGAGCATCCGGCAATGAAAAAAATCGAAGCCATTATCAAACCCTTCAAACTCGACGAGGTGCGCGAAGCCCTTTCCGAAACCGGCGTTTCCGGCCTGACCGTAACGGAAGTCAAAGGATTCGGGCGGCAGAAAGGCCATACCGAGCTGTATCGCGGGGCGGAATACGTGGTTGATTTTCTGCCCAAGGTCAAGGTCGAAGTCGTCGTGCCGGACGATACCGTCGAAAGCGTCATCGAAGCCATCATCAAGGCGGCCCGAACCGGCAAGATCGGCGACGGCAAGATTTTCATCTCCGGCGTCGAGCAGGTCGTGCGCATCCGCACCGGCGAAATGGGCGAAAACGCCCTCTGATCGGGAGAGGCGTTCAGGATCGGGGGCAGCCACGCCAGGCCGCCCACACCACGCCGCACCACGCACAAGAGCAACGAACGCCCGGATGGCATTGACCAAGCATTGACCCGCCGCCCTTCAATCATGCTCACGCGGTTTGCAGGTAAAGCACTGATGATCTGGCGCCGGAAAACGCTGCGAACCCAAGCGGGCAATAGCGGCGGGATTTCTGCTATTTATTTTTTAGTATTTTTTGTAATCCCCTAATTGCATTAACGCTGCAATCTATACAGTTTTTCTGATACTATTCCTTATAATAATCTTTACTGATTAAATACATAAAATATTTAAAATAAGCTTTTATTGAAGTAAAAACTACTACTGTTATGATACAGAAAAAACCCAACCTATAAAACGACCATTCATACCATATTACGAATGCGCTATAGTTTTGCTCATGTTGAGACATATAAGGTACGTCTCCTATAAATTTTTCAATAAAAGTAAGATATATTGCATACCCAAAAAATGATAACAAAGCTATAAAACATATGATCATGCGTAATGTAATCTTATTCTTTTTGGAGGGTAATGGAATTTCAGTTTTACAATTATCTGTTATTGTACCTATTGTATAAGCATTCCACAATTTTAACGGAATAAAAATGAGTGTCGTGACCATATATATTCTTGCTTTTTCATTAGCTACGGACCATATTGATGGAATTCTTGACTCAAGAATCAAGGTTAATTGAGATAACAAACCTATTTTTTCAATCGGTAAATAAGCCAGCCCAAACTCAACGCATAGTATTATAAAAAACCATGCTGCTGCCATTCCGCGGTAATGTTTTATTTTATAATCTTGTATTTTGGTACTTTTCATAGAAGCTTTTAATACGAATAAAAAACCATTCTGACTGATATTCATTAATACAGTTTTTCACTTTTTATTATTTATATTCTTGATTTGTTTAATCACTCTTCCGCCCATCTGATCCGAAAAACAAATTGCCCACAGCGGCCGCCTGACGTGCGGCATACGAATTTGATTTTTGCCTTGCATCTGGCGATAGGCCATACAGCGTCTCCTTGGGTAAAGTCTCTTGAGAGTCAGGCACCGTCAGCAAAAATGATGCGAGCAGGCTAGTCTTCTGATATACGGCTGTCAATGGGCTGGAATAGGAAGTGTGGAAAGATGCAGCGCTTCTTAAATTTTTGGGGCGTGGCTTTATACGGAAAGAGGCAGCGATGCGCTGGTGGTACGCGGCCGGCTGATTTGTGGTTTGCGGCGATAGCGACGGCGATGAGGCACACTACTCGTTTTTTACTGTGGCTTGCCGAGTTGCTGTCTGCGCCTTTCAGATGTGCTCGGTTATCTAAATCTTCCGGCCGCAAGCCCGCGTCAATAGGGCGTTTGCGGGTAGGCTGCCCGGAAACCCGCGTAAACAGTGGGCTAGCGGATAAGTCGGCTGGAAACGCCCGTAAACAGTGGGCTTGCGGGCAGCCCCTCCGGAAATGCCCGTTTTACGCGGGGTTCAGGGCGGCCTTGTGGCGGGGGTATGGCAGGTGTTGTCGTCGGTCTGTGGTGGGTGCTGTGGTGGGTCTGCGGCCGCCAGCGGTGGTAATTCAGCCGGCAATGCGTCCTTCCTGCGCGGCTGGCGGTATCGCGGCGCTTTGCCGTGTTGCCGTGCCCTAGGAAACGATTGGGTGTGTTATTGGGCGTCGGGGGTTTGGGGGGATTCGGTCGGGGCGGGCGCTGCCGACGTGTCGGCAGGATTGGGTGCCGGGGAGGGAGTAGGGGTAGGGGTAAGGGCGGCCGGGCGCGTTGTTTGCGATTGCGGGGGCTTGGCGGCCATTTTCTTGAGTTTTTCTTTTTCTTCTTCCGGAAGGCTGGAGTAGGCTTTCCATTGCTGGCGCAGCTGTTCTCTTTGCGCCGCAGGCATTTGCGCCATTTCCTGGAAAAATTCGCGGGCAGCGATGCGTTCTTCGTTTGTCAGTTTGGACCAGGTTTGCATCTGTTCCTGAACCCGCCGTTGTTCTTGCGGGGTCATTTCAGGAAAGCGGCTGGCGATGGTGAGCCAGGTTTTCTGGCGGTAGGCTTCCATGGCATCCCAGTCGTCGCAAAGCGGGGCGAGGATGATTTTCTGCGCAGTCGTCAGTTCATACCACATGGGCTGCGGCGGCGTGGCCATGAGTACCGGGCCGGAGGGCGCCGCCCAGGCAGGCGCCGTTAGGAATATGCCGGCGATCGCTGCTAGGGCGATGCCTGTTTGAGCCATGCGTTGAATCCTTTGTCGGTGTAGGCATTGACCGGAAGGTCGCCGGCCAGCAGGGCGCTGTCGATTTCGCTCAGTTCGTTGACTTGCCGGTCGGCCAGCCAGAATGTCGTCAATACGGCGGCTGCGACCAGCGCCAGCGCTGCGATGAGTTGGTTGTAGTGGCGCGGGATGTCGAGATGAATATTCAGGAAGCTGCCGGCCGTTGCTAGCGATGATTGCGCGACGGCCTGTTTTTGATGCGCCAGCGCGATGCGGCGCGCTTGCGCCAGGCGATCCGCCGTTGCCTGTGGCAGGTCGTGCAGCCCTTGCTCCAGGTGTTTCCGGATCTGGCAGGCAAACTGTTGTTCGTTCATAGCGTGATTCCTTTGGTTCTCAATGCTTTGGCGAGCGTGTGCGTTGCGCGGGAGCAGTGCGTTTTGACACTGCCTTCGGAGCAGCCCATTGCTGCGGCGGTTTCCGCAACATCCATTTCTTCCCAGTAACGCATGAGAAAAGCCTGGCGTTGACGCGCCGGTAGAGATTTTATTTCGTTTTCGATGGCTTTGAGGATTTCCGACTGTTCCAGTTGTCCGTGCGGGGTGTTGGGGGTGCTGGTTTCGGTGTTGACTTCCAGCGTTTCGAGCGGGTCGAACTCTTCGTCCTTGTCGCCGGCGGTCAGCGAGGAGAGCAGGGTTGTCCACAGTGAACGCACTTTGCTGCGCCGGTAGTAATCGCGAATTGCGTTTTGCAGGATGCGCTGGAAGAGCAGTGGTAATTCGCCCGCCGGGCGGTCGCCGTATTTTTCCGCAAGGCGCAGCATCGCGTCCTGCACGATGTCAAGCGCGGTGTCTTCGTCCTTGACCGCAAAAACCGCCTGTTTGAAGGCGCGGCGTTCGGTTGCGGCAAGAAAATCAGAGAGTTCGCGTTGACTGGCCAGAGAGGGATCCTTGCTGAAAATTTAAGTCGATGTTTCCCGGCGTTTTCCAGGGTTTCCAAGGCCTTGTAGCCTTGACCAATGACCGGCTAAACGGTACTGTTACGCCGTATTTCCGCTTGTTAAAACGAATGATAAGGCAAACACCAATGACGATGATGACCGGCGCCGAAATTGTGATCAGGTGCCTTCAGGAAGAAAAAGTTGATTACGTGTTCGGTTATCCCGGAGGCGCCGTTTTACATCTATATGACGAACTTTTCAAGCAGGATAAGGTTCCCGGGGTTCGCCATATTCTGACTCGGCATGAGCAGGGCGCTGTACACGCGGCCGATGGACTGGCGCGATCGACCGGCAGGGTCGGCGTGGCGCTGGTGACTTCCGGACCGGGCGCGACCAACGCCGTGACGGGCATTGCGACGGCTTATATGGATTCGATTCCCCTGGTTGTGCTCACGGGGCAGGTGCCGACTTCCTATATTGGTCAGGATGCCTTTCAGGAAGTCGATGCCGTTGGTGTGACCCGACATTGCGTCAAGCATAACTTCCTGATCAAGCACGTCGAGGATATCGCCGTGACGATGAAAAAGGCGTTCTACATCGCTCAGACAGGTCGCCCGGGGCCTGTCGTCATCGATATTCCCAAGGATGTTACGGCGGCCAAATGCAGGTTTGAATACCCGGCTGAGATTCATATGCGCTCTTATAACCCCATTGTGAAAGGGCATTCCGGGCAGATCAGGAAAGCGGTTGATCTGCTGCTAAACGCCAAACGCCCGATCATCTATACGGGTGGTGGGGTGATTCTGGGCAATGCCGCCGAAGCTCTGACCGCGCTGGCGCGCCGTCTAGGTGCGCCGGTGACCAATACGCTGATGGGCTTGGGCGGGTTTCCGGGAACCGATCCGCAGTTTTTGGGCATGTTGGGCATGCACGGCACGCTGGAAGCGAATCTGGCGATGCAGCATAGTGACGTGGTGCTGGCCGTCGGCGCGCGTTTCGATGACCGGGTGATCGGCAACCCCGAACATTTCCTTTCGGTGCCGCACAAGATCATTCATATCGACGTCGATCCCGCGTCGATTTCCAAGCGCGTGCCGGTCGATGTGCCCATCGTTGGCGACGTTGCCGACGTGCTCGAAGAAATGAATCGGCTGTTGGAGACTGAATCCGGCAAGCCCGATCTGGCGAAATGGTGGGAAGAAATTGAAGGATGGCGGGCGAGGGCGTGTCTGAAGTACAAGATGGGCAAAAAAATCATGCCGCAGTTCGCCATTGAAACGCTCTGGAAAGTGACTGAAGGCAAGGCGTTTGTCGCTTCCGACGTCGGGCAGCATCAGATGTGGGCGGCGCAGTATTACAAATTCGACATGCCGCGCCGCTGGCTCAATTCGGGCGGTCTGGGCACGATGGGCGTGGGACTTCCCTATGCCATGGGCGCGGCGATGGCTCACCCCGGGCAGCCGGTGGCGTGCATTACCGGCGACGGGTCGATCCAGATGTGCATCCAGGAATTGGCGACGATCAAGCAATATCGCCTGCCGATCAAGATTCTTTGCCTGAACAACAACTATCTGGGCATGGTGCGGCAGTGGCAGGAAATGTTCTACGACCGGCGCTATTCGCAAACCCATATGGAGTTTGCGCCGGATTTCGTCAAGCTGGCCGAGGCTTACGGTCATATCGGACTGCGTGTCGAGCGGCCGGAGGATCTGGAACCGGCCTTACGCAAGGCGTTCTTCGAGCACAAGGACGAAACCGTATTTCTGGATATTCGTACGAATCCGGAAGCCAATGTCTTCCCGATGGTGGCGGCCGGCAAAGGGCTGTCTGAAATCGTTCTGGCCGAATGTTTATGAGGAAGCCCGATATGCGACACATTATTTCAGTTTTGCTGGAGAACGAATCTGGCGCGCTTTCCCGCGTGGCCGGGCTGTTTTCGGCGCGCGGCTACAACATCGAAACGCTGACGGTCGCGCCGACCGAAGATGCCTCGCTCTCGCGCCTGACCATCGTGACGAATGGCAGCGACGAGATCATTGAGCAGATCACCAAGCAGCTGAACAAACTGATCGACGTCGTCAAGGTCGTCGATCTTTCCGAAGCGGCGCACATTGAACGCGAACTGATGCTGATCAAGGTACGTGCTTCCGGTAAGGATCGTGAGGAGATGAAGCGGATGGTCGATATTTTCCGCGGTCATGTCGTCGATGTGACCGAAACGACCTATGTCATTGAATTGACGGGCAGTTGTTCGAAGCTGGACTCTTTCATTCAGGCCATTGACGCCAGACTGATTCTTGAAACGGTTCGCACGGGCATCAGCGGCATTGGCCGCGGGGACCGGATTCTCAGAGTCCAGGCGTGATCGGGTTTAACAGCATGCCGTTTGTTTGTTGATAGACGGTTTTTTTCATCGCACAGTTGAAAGGCAAAACATGAAAGTATATTACGATAAGGACGCCGACCTCTCGCTCATCAAAGGCAAAAAGGTGACGATCATCGGCTATGGCTCGCAAGGCCATGCGCATGCCCAGAATCTGACCGACTCCGGCGTCAAGGTCACGGTGGGTCTGCGTAAAGGCGGCGCTTCCTGGAGCAAGGCGGTAAAGGCCGGCCTCAAGGTTGAAGAAGTCGCCAAAGCGGTCAAAGGCGCCGATGTCGTAATGATGCTGCTGCCCGACGAAAATATTCCGGGCGTGTATTCCAGCGAAGTGGTGCCGAACATCAAAAAAGGCGCAACCCTTGCCTTTGCCCACGGATTCAATATTCACTACAACCAGGTCGTGCCGCGCGAGGATCTCGATGTCATTATGGTTGCGCCTAAAGGGCCGGGACACACGGTGCGTTCCGAATACCTCAAAGGCGGTGGCGTGCCTCAGCTGATCGCCGTTTATCAGGATAAATCCGGCAAGGCACGGGACATCGCTTTGTCGTATGCGGCCGCCAATGGCGGTACCAAGGCAGGCGTTATCGAAACAACCTTCCGCGAAGAGACCGAAACCGACCTGTTTGGTGAACAGACGGTGCTATGCGGCGGCTGCGTCGAACTCGTCAAAATGGGTTTCGAGACGCTGGTTGAAGCCGGCTATGCGCCGGAAATGGCGTACTTTGAATGTCTGCACGAACTCAAGCTGATCGTCGATCTGATGTACGAAGGCGGTATCGCCACGATGAATTACTCGGTGTCGAACAATGCCGAATACGGTGAATACGTCACCGGGGCGAAGGTCATCAACGCGCAGTCGCGTACCGCCATGCGTGAAGCGCTGGCGCGTATCCAGAATGGCGAATACGCCAGGCAGTTTATCCTTGAGGGCAATACCAACTATCCGTCGATGACCGCCTACCGCCGTTTGACCGCCGAACACCAGATTGAAAAGATCGGCGCCAAGCTGCGCGACATGATGCCTTGGATTAAGAAAAACAAGCTGGTCGATCAGTCGAAAAACTAACTTTTAACTGATCTGCCAATGCGGCGGAACCGTCGATAGGTGATCGCCCAACCGGCCGGAAGCGTGCGGCGGTCAAGGCATGGTTTGTCGTTTTTGCTGTGCATCCTGGAATCTTGGGCGGTCTTGCCGATCGTGCGGCGCCGCCCAAGGCATTTCCGGGCGGGTTTTTTGAACTGGTTTTTTTGGATTGACCGCCGCAGTGTTCCGGATTGCCCGGATTCTGAGGCCCAACCAATGAGGTATTAATGAATTATCCGCATCCCATCATTGCCAGGGAAGGCTGGCGCTTCATCGCCGTGAGTCTGGTGCTGGCGCTGATTGTGTCGCCGTATGGCTTTTGGTCTGTGCCGTTCTGGTTGGCCTTCTTTTTTTGCCTGCAGTTTTTCCGCGATCCGGCACGTACCATCGCCGGCGGATCGAACAGCATCGTTGCGCCAGCGGATGGGCGTATCGTCGTCGTCGAGGAGGCCGAAGATCCCTACCTGAAACGCCGGGCGCTCAAAATCAGCGTTTTTATGAATGTTTTCAATGTGCATTCCAACCGCGCGCCGGTTGCCAGCGTCGTGCAGGAAAAATGGTACAACCGTGGTTCTTTTCTCAATGCTTCGCTGGACAAGGCATCAAGCGAGAATGAACGCTGCGCCCTACACCTGAAAACGACCGATGGGCAGGATGTGACCTGCGTGCAGATCGCCGGACTCATTGCCCGGCGAATCCTCAATTACGCTTCGGTCAGTATGAAACTGGTGGCAGGGCAACGCTATGGCTTTATCCGCTTTGGCTCGCGCGTCGATGTGTATCTGCCGCTTGACGCGAAAGTCAAGGTCGTGATCGGGGAAAAAGTGTTCGCATCGAGCACGGTTCTGGCTGAACTGGTGTCGTCCGGATCGCATTGATGGCCGGGCCCTTCAACCTTGACATGGAAAGGAGCGCGGTGTGAGTCACGATCGTACCGTCATCGTTGCGGATTGCGACCACGCAAATATTGAGGCCGAGCGGCAGGCGCTGGCGGATGTCTGCCAGAATGTGCGCTGGCTGCATTGCCGCACCGAGGATGAAGTGATCGTACAGTGCGCCGAGGCGGAGGCGCTGCTTGTCCAGTATGCGCCGCTGACGCGCCGGGTGCTGGCGCATCTGCGGCAATGCCGCGTTATCGTCCGTTACGGCGTGGGCGTCGATACGGTTGATCTGAAAGCGGCAGCCGAACGCGGCATCGTCGTCAGCAATGTCCCTGATTACGGCACGCAGGAAGTGGCCGACCATGCGCTGGCGCTGATGCTTTGTCTGACGCGGAAAATTGCGCTGGCCAATGCGCAGGTGAAGCGCGGTGTCTGGGACTTTCGTGAAACGCGGCCGGTCTTCCGTTTGCAGGGCAAGACGTTGGGCATTATCGGCGGCGGCCGCATCGGGCGTGCAATGGCGGGCCGCTGCCAGGCGCTGGGAATGCGGATCCTGGTGCACGATCCGTATGCCGCGCCGGAGGGCTTGCCGGATTTTATGGCGTCCGCTGATCTGGAAACCTTGCTACAAACCTCCGACGTCGTGTCGCTGCATTGCCCGTTGACGACGGATGCGCCACATGCCACGGCCCATCTGCTTGACGAAGCGCACCTGCGCTATATGAAACCGACGGCGTATCTGATCAATACGGCGCGCGGCCGGATCGTCGATGAAGCGGCGCTGGCGCGGGTACTGGCCGAAGGACGGCTGGCGGGCGCGGCCTTTGACGTGCTGGCCGAGGAGCCGGCGGGCGCGGATCATCCCCTGTTCGCGCACGAAAACTTTTTGTGCACGCCGCACATGGCCTGGCATTCGACGGAATCGGCGCAGGAACTCAAGCACAAGGCGGCGGAAGAAGCGCGACGGGTATTGCTCGGCGAAGCACCGCATTACCGGGTCAATTAAGGGCAGTGTGGCGCGTGGTGTCGCGGCATGGTGGTGAATGAGGAAAAAGCGCGTGATGAATGAGACGTTGAATACCCCGTTGTTTTTCCCGGATGCAGCGCTGACGATGGAAACGCTCGTAGCAGGCAAGGTCAGCCGCAAAATCCGCGCTCATGGCGGCGGCTTGATGATCGTCGAAATTTTTCTCCAGCAGGGCGCGGTCGGCGATGTACATCATCATCCACACGAGCAAATCTCTTATTGCCTGGAGGGGGAATTTGAATTTGTGCTGGATGGTCAGCGGCATCTGCTCAAGGCGGGCGATTCGGTTTATGTGCCGCCTTCGGTGCCGCACGGGGCGACTTGTCTTGTCGAGGGCAGGCTGCTCGATATTTTTACGCCGCAGCGCGAGGATTTTCTCGGCAAAAAACCGTAACTGCCGGTCAATTACCCGCTGGTTACGGGCGAATTTTTGGCCGCCGCCACAGCGCTGTTCGGAAGGCGATAAGTCTTTGATGGAGAAGCGATGAAACTGGATATTCGTTATGCGCATCACCCGGAAGATGTGAAGCGCTATGATACGGCGGCGTTGCGCCGGCATTTCCTTGTTGAACAGGTTCTTGTGACCGGCGAATTACGTTTGACGTATACGCATGTCGATCGCGTCGTTTTTGGCGGTGCAGTGCCTACGTCGGAAACCCTGGCGCTACAAGGCGGCAAGACGTTCGGTACGCCGAATTTTCTTGACCGGCGCGAACTGGGAATCGTCAATTTGGGCGAGCGCGGCCGCGTGAACGTCGATGGGCAGGTGCAGAGCCTGGAAAACGGCGAAGGGATGTACGTCGGCATGGGGACGGCAAGCGTGGCCTTCGAGAGCGACGACCCGGCGCAGCCGGCCAAGTTCTACCTGGTCAGTTGCCCGGCGCACACCACATATCCAACGGTGCACATTACCCGCCAGATGGCCAACCCGCGCAAACTCGGCTCGTCCGAAAGTTGCAACGTGCGCACGATCAACCAGTATGTGCATCCCGCCGTCTGCAAGAGCTGCCAGCTGGCACTCGGCGTGACTGTGCTGGAACCAGGCAGCGTCTGGAACACCTTCCCGCCGCACACGCACGAGCGGCGCATGGAGGTGTATCTCTATTTCGGCATGGCGCCGGAAACGCGGGTCTTCCACCTGCACGGGCAGCCGCAGGAAACGCGGCATCTCGTCGTTGCCAATGAACAGGCGGTGATTTCGCCGTCCTGGTCGATCCATTCCGGCGTCGGCACCGGGCCGTATGCTTTTGTTTGGGCGATGGCTGGCGAAAACCAGACATTTGACGATATGGATGGGCTGGCGCCCGGCGATTTGCGTTGACGGATGGGTTGAATAGATAGGCCAGAAAAGCCCGCAGCGCGGTGGAGAAATACGGTCAAGGTGAAGATGGAAAGATCGCCAGGGAGCGTTGTGGTGGCTTCTCGTGGCATATTCAGGTGGCAGTTTCCCTGGCGCTTCACTCGATTCTGGAGAATAGGCAATGAATGGAATTCTTGATGCTTTCAAGCTCGACGGCAAGGTTGCTGTCGTTACCGGCGCAACGCGCGGCCTCGGGCGCGGTATGGCAGTGGCGCTAGCGCAGGCCGGCGCGGACATCGCCGGTGTCGGTCATGCTGCCGAGGCGCCGAAAACGGCGCAGGCGGTGGCGGCAAGCGGCCGCCGTTATGCGCATATTCAGGCCGATCTCGCCAAGCTTGATGTGATTCCGCGCATCATCGATACGGCGCTCGAACACTTTGGGCGCATTGATATTCTTGTCAATAACGCCGGCATCATCAAACGCAACGATGCCCTTGATTTTACCGAGCAGGAATGGGATGCGGTGATGGATGTCAACTTAAAGTCGGTTTTCTTTCTCTGCCAGGCGGCGGCGCGCCAGTTCATCCGGCAGGGCGGCGGCAAGATCATCAATATCGCCTCGATGCTGTCTTTTCAAGGGGGAATCCGCGTGCCGTCCTACACGGCCTCGAAAAGCGGCATCAAAGGGCTGACGATGCTGCTTGCCAACGAATGGGCGGGGCGGGGGATCAACGTCAATGCCATCGCGCCCGGCTATATGGCGACCGACAACACCGCCGCTCTGCGCGGTGATGCGCAGCGCAATGCGGAAATCCTCGGCCGCATCCCGGCCGGTCGCTGGGGCACGCCAGAAGACCTGGGGGGAGCGGTCGTGTTTCTGGCTTCAGCGGCGGCCGACTATGTTAACGGCTACACCATTGCTGTCGACGGCGGCTGGCTGGCGCGCTGAAGTGCAAACGCCAGGCACAAGGTACAAGGCACAAGGCAAGGCGATGAACTATGAACGTTCGACGCGCAGACTTGCATACCGCCGATATCGGATCAGTCACTGTTATCCGGAAGAGGAGAAAACCGGATAGATTGTAGATTGCGGAGTTAAAATCTGACCGCCGATGAGGCGGCGATTAAGCCATTCGCGCCCCCTAAGCTGTGACTTGCAATCCGATAACACAATGAAGCCTGTTTATCCACATGCTGAGACTGCGGAAGCCATCCGCGCCAATCTTGCCGCCGTGCGGGCGCGTATCGACGCGGCTTGCCGCCGTTGCGGACGCGATCCGACCGAAGTTCGTTTGCTGCCCGTCAGCAAAACCGTGCCGGCGGAGAGTCTGCGTGCCGCCTGCGACGGCGGCGGTATCGACCTGCTTGGCGAAAACAGGGTGCAGGAAGCCTGGCAAAAATGGCAGGCTTTGCACGATCTGCCGCAATTGCGCTGGGCCATCATCGGGCATCTGCAAACCAACAAGGCCCGCTATGTCGCCCGTTTTGCCGCCGAGTTTCAGGCGCTCGACCAGCTATCTGTCGCCGAAGCGCTGGACCGCCGCCTGCAACAGGAAGGGCGCAGCCTCGACGTTTTCATTCAGATCAATACCTCCGACGAACCGCAGAAATACGGCATCGCACCGGAGGACGCGGAGCGCTTTCTCAAGGCCTTGCCTGCTTATAGCGCCCTGAAACCGCGCGGGCTGATGACACTTGCTCTGTTCAGCAGCGATGAAGCCGCCGTCCGGAAATGCTTTATCCGCCTGCGGGAAACGCGCGACCGCCTACAGCAGCTGCATCCCGAGCTTGCCGAACTTTCGATGGGCATGTCCGGCGATTTTGAACTTGCCATTGCCGAAGGCGCGACGACCGTCCGCGTCGGGCAGGCGATTTTCGGTGCGCGCAATACGCCCGACAGCGCCTATTGGCCGAATCTCTCGCAATTACCACAATGACGATGAATTACGCCGAACGTCATCCGCTGCCGATAGATGTTCTCTCCATCCAGTCGCAGGTCGTCTATGGCACCGTCGGCAACAATGCCGCCCTGCCTGTGTTTGGCCGCTTCGGCATCCGGGCCTGCGCCGTGCCGACGGTTCTCTTTTCCAACACGCCGCACTACGACAGCATTCATGGCGGCGCCATACCGCCCGACTGGTTTGCCGGCTACCTCGAAGACCTTGAGCGCCGCCGCGCGCTGGAGCATCTGCGCGCTGTCGTTCTCGGCTACCTCGGCAGCCCGGAACAGGCGGAGATCCTGGGGGACTGGCTGACCGATCTGCGCCGCCGCCGTCCGCATGTGCGCGTCAGTATCGACCCCGTGCTGGGCGATGCCGATAGCGGTCTTTATGTTCGTCCCGAGCTGGCGGAACATTATCGCCGTCGCCTTGTCGCCTGCGCCGACCTCATCACGCCCAACCATTTTGAATTGGGCTACCTCAGCGAAAAAGGCAGCGATAACCCGCAGGATGCCATTGCCGCTGCGCGCAGCCTGCTCGGCGGCAGGCTGAAAACGGTCATTGTGACCAGCAGCCCCGGCGCATGTGCCGGAGAGATTGTCAACCTTGCCGTCAGCGCCGGAAACGTGGTTCGCAGCCGGCATCCGCGCATCGACAGCGATGTCAAGGGTACGGGCGATGCTTTCCACGCTGCCCTCAACGCGGGGCTGCTTCGCGGCGACCGGCTGGAAAAAGCCATGCAGACAGCCGGCGACTGGGTTGTGCAGGCGCTGAAATATACTGCCGCCGAAAATAGTGGAGAACTGCGCTTCCCGCCGCAGCTCGGGTCAGAAGACGACTCGGCCTGATTGGCCAGGGCTATGGAAAAAACAAGGACTGCCCAGAAATCCTTTATTTACAGGCAGTTCCGAGGGTTGATAGCATCTTCTTTTGCCAAACTGCTGCGTTGCTGCGTTGGCCTTGCCTTGCCGTACTACTCGTACTGTCAGCGGCTTTACCGCCTTGTCTTTGGCAAAGTTAAGCCATAGCGGCTTCCTTCGCCAAAATACTACGTTGGCTTCGCCTTGCCGTACTAAACGTACTGTCAGCGGCTTTACTGCCTTGTCTTTGGCAAAGTCGAGCCATAGCGGCTTTCTTTGCCAAAATACTACGTTGGCTTCGCCTTGCCGTACTGCTCGTACTGCCTGCGGCTCGCCGCCTTGTCTTTTGGCAAAGTCGAGCCGCTCTTTAAGCTTGCGCCCCCTGAAATCCGTAAAAACAGGGCAGAAAACATAAAATGCCCGGAGGTCCCCGTAAATAAAGGGCTTCAGGGCATCAAAAAACATAAACCGGAACACTGTGTCCAACTAACCCTCTGAAACCCTTTATGCACGGACATCTCCAAGGATGCCCGGAACCCCTTATAAACAGGGCACCCCAGAGCACCCGCCCGCAAACGCCCTATTTATAAGGGCTTTAGAGGCACATGCCCGCTAGCCCTTTGTTTATAAGGGTTCCAGAGATACCTGCCCGAATCGCCTTTATTTATACGGGTTTGCGAGCATACCCCTTCGCGCATCCGATCACGACGAAGCACCCCAAACTCCCTTAGGCGCAGCCGCAGGCGCGGGACAGCTTGGCGGGAACAAGGGCTTGATTGTCTGAGCGCAAGTGAGTTATCAAGCCCGCCGCCAGGCGCCCCGCGACAAGGGAAGTCTGCGCCTGGGGTCGCGTTTCTTTGCTGACTTTCTTTGGCGAGATAAAGAAAGAAGGTAGGAAAGTCAGCGGGGCGCGCTGCCGCACAGCGCAACGGTATCAAGAGGAGTTCCGTGGGTGAATGTCAGCGCACAGGCTATGGCGATTCTTATTTTTTAGCTTTAGGGTATCTCCAAAGGGGTGCTATGAAGCCCTTGTAAATAGGGCGTCTTCGAGGGGGTGTCCGGAGCGTCTTTATTTATTGGCATTTCCGGGCATGCGCCCTGAAGCCTTTTACCCACAGGCGTTCCAGAAGGGCTGCCCGCTAGCCCGTGTATTTAGGGCATCTCCAAGGGGGATGCTCTGAAGCCCTTGTAAACAGGGCCTCTCAGCGGGGTATGCTTTGAATTCTTTTATTCACGCGGGTTCTGGCGGTGCCTGCCCGCAAACGCCCTGTTTACGCGGGTTCCGGCGGCGCCTGTCGGAAAACGCGCCGCCGTGTCATGTTGCGGCGGCGCTTTGTTCCGGCATCCGCCGGCACGCAGGCGAGCAAGTGCGTTGGCATGCGGCGTGCTAGAATCACCGCCCCTTTTAACAGGTCAGTGTTTCATGTCACGCGCCGTCCGCAATATCGCCATCATCGCCCACGTCGACCACGGAAAAACCACGCTGGTCGATAAACTCCTGCAACAGGCGGGAACATTCGCCGCACACCAGCACGTCGCCGAGCGTGTCATGGACAATAACGATATCGAGCGCGAACGCGGTATTACGATTCTGGCGAAGAACCTGGCCGTCGATTACCAAGGGGTGCATATCAATATCGTCGATACGCCGGGGCACGCCGACTTTGGCGGTGAGGTAGAGCGCGTGTTGGGCATGGTTGATGGCGTACTGCTGCTCGTTGATGCGGTCGAGGGGCCGATGCCGCAGACGCGCTTTGTCACCAAAAAAGCGCTGGCGCTGGGGCTGCGGCCGATTGTCGTCGTCAACAAGATCGACCGTGACGGCGCGCGGCCGGACTGGGTGGTCGATCATACTTTTGATCTTTTCGACAAACTGGGTGCGACGGACGAACAGCTCGATTTTCCGGTGATCTATGCCTCCGCCCTGAACGGCACGGCGACAACCGACCTGAAACGGCCGGGGGTGGATATGCGGCCAATGTTTGAAGCGATTCTGACGCATGTGCCGCCGCCCGAAGCGAACGATATCGACGGGCCGCTGCAATTGCAGATCGCAGCCCTTGATTATTCGCCGTATGTCGGCCGCATCGGTATCGGCCGCATCCAGCGCGGCCGCCTGAGGCCGGCACAGCCGGTCACGGTGCTTTACGGGCAGCCTCAAGCGGACGGCAGCTTTCCCCACGGCGCGCCAAAAAGTGCACGGCTCAACCAGATTTTCGGCTTCAAAGGCATCGAGCGGGTGACGCTCGACGAAGCGGTGGCAGGCGACATCGTGCTGGTGACGGGGATCGATGAACTGTCCATCGGCTGTACGATTGCCGACCAGGAGTCGCCGGAAGCTTTGCCGATGCTGAAGATCGACGAACCGACGCTGAATATGACTTTCATGGTTAACGATTCGCCGTATGCCGGCAGCGAAGGCAAGTACGTAACCAGCCGGCAGATCCGAGAGCGCCTGCACAAGGAATTGCTGACGAATATGGCGCTGCGTGTCGAAGATACGCCGGATACCGACGTGTTTCTGGTGTCCGGGCGCGGCGAACTGCACTTGACTATCTTGCTCGAAACGATGCGCCGTGAAGGCTACGAGCTGGCGGTTGGGCGGCCCAAGGTGATTATCAAAACGATCGACGGCGAGCCGTGTGAACCGTATGAAATGCTGACGCTGGATGTCGAAGAAACGCACCAGGGCGGCGTCATGGAGGCGCTTGGCTATCGCAAGGGCGAGCTGCAGGACATGGTTTCCGATGGGCGCGGACGTGTGCGGCTCGAATACCGCATCCCGGCGCGCGGCCTGATTGGTTTTCAGGGCGAATTTATGAATCTGACGCGCGGTACCGGGCTGATGAGCCATGTCTTCGACGATTATGCCCCGCTCAAGGGCGATCTACCCGGCCGCCGCAATGGTGTGCTGGTGTCGGCCGAGCAGGGCGAGGCGGTGGCTTATGCCTTGTGGAAACTTCAGGAACGCGGCCGGATGTTCGTGGCGCCCGGTGACCGGCTGTACGAGGGCATGGTCATCGGCATTCACGCGCGTGACAACGATCTGGTGGTCAATCCGATCAAGACCAAGCAGCTCACCAATATCCGTGCTGCCGGCAAGGACGAAGCGATCAATCTGACGCCGCCGATCCAGCTCACCCTGGAATCGGCCGTCGAATTCATCGACGATGATGAACTGGTCGAAATCACACCCAAGACCCTCCGCATTCGCAAGCGCTATCTGCAGGAACACGCACGGCGTCGTGCGGCGCGTGCTGAAATATAGGCGGCGTGCTACGGTGTGTTCGCGATTTTCGGGCGCAGGGTAATCCGGGGTAGAATCGGCGCATGAGTTATCAGGTTCTGGCGCGCAAATGGCGGCCGAAAACATTTGCCAGCCTGGTCGGCCAGGAGCACGTCGTGCGGGCGCTGACGCACGCGCTGAATGAGCAGCGGCTGCACCACGCCTATCTTTTTACCGGCACGCGCGGCGTCGGCAAGACAACGCTGGCGCGCATTCTCGCCAAATCGCTCAATTGTGAAACCGGCGTGACGGCGACGCCCTGTGGTTCTTGTTCCGCCTGCACGGAAATCGACAGCGGCCGTTTTGTCGATTTGCTCGAAGTGGATGCGGCGACCAATACCAAAGTCGATGAAATGCGGCAGCTGCTGGAAAACGCCGTGTATGCGCCGACGCGCGGTCGCTTTAAGGTCTATGTCATCGACGAAGTACACATGCTGTCGAATTCGGCCTTCAACGCCATGCTGAAGACGCTGGAGGAACCGCCGGCGCATATCAAGTTCATCCTGGCGACGACCGATCCGCAAAAAATCCCAGTGACGGTACTGTCGCGTTGTCTGCAATTCAACCTCAAGCAGATGCCGCCGCAGCTTATCGTCGATCACCTTCGCCATATTCTCGAGGCAGAAGGTATTCCGGCCGAAACGGGCGCCTTGAACCTGCTGGCGCGCTCGGCTTCGGGCAGCATGCGCGATGCGCTTTCGCTGCTCGACCAGGCGATCGCGCACGGCGCGGGCAAAGTGGAAGAGGCGTCGGTGCGCGATATGCTTGGCGCGGTCGATCTCGACTATCTGTACGATATTCTGGAAACGCTACAGGCGGGCGACGTGGCGACCACGCTGCGGATTGTCGAGGCGATGGCGGCACGCAGTCTGTCTTTTGACGAAGCCTTGCAGGAATTGTCAGGATTGTTTACACGGCTACAGGTCGCGCAGCTGGCGCCGTCCGCGATTGCCGACGATTTACCTGAACGCGCACGCCTGCTCGATCTGGCGGCGTGTTTCGACCCGGAGTCTGTTCAACTCGGCTACCAGATCGCCATCCACGGACGGCAGGAATTGCCGTTGGCGCCCGACGAGCGTGCCGGTTTCATCATGACTCTGCTGCGCCTGCACGCCTTCCGCCCTGTGCAGGCAGGCGATGAGGATGAAAAAGACGAACAGCGGGCAATAGGGAAAAAAGCGCGCAGAGCACAGGGCGAAGGCCGTGCAAATCCGGCTGACTCTAAGGATCAGAAGGATGCACCGCAGCGATCCGCCGCAGCGACCAGTGCGCCGGCGCAATTGGTGGCAGAAATTCCTGTTCCTGAAAAAGAGGCCGCCACATCCAAAAAAAAGGCTTCGCTGAAACCGTCCCTTACGCATGACGATGCGCCTCCGGTCGTGGCTGACATTTCGGCAGCACAGGATCATTGGGCTCAGATTCTGGCTGCACTGACGGCATCCGGACTCGGCGGTATGGCGCGCGAGCTGGCGCAGCATTGTGCTCTGCGCCAGGCGGATACAGCGGAAATGACGCTGGTGCTGGCGCCGGAACACCGGCATTTACTGATGAAACCGGCGCAGGACAAGCTACAGCAGGCGCTGGATACGTATTATGGGCGCGCCATCCGCCTGCGTATCGACGTCGACGCGGTTTCCGGCGACACGCCCGCTGCTGCCGCCCAGAAGCGTGAGCAGGCGCGGCAGGCGCAGGCCGTGGCGGCCATAGAGCAGGACGCATTCGTGCGCGAGGCCATCGATCTGTTCGATGCAACACTGGTGGCTTCGTCCATCAAACCCGTTTGATGCAAGCATGATATGGATCACGACGTACCATTCATACCCTTCAACATTCCCGATACGAGGTATACAGCATGATGAAAGGTGGAATTGCCGGCCTGATGAAGCAGGCGCAGCAAATGCAGGAAAACATGAGGAAGGCGCAGGAGCAGTTGGCGCAGGTCGAGGTCGAGGGGCAGTCCGGCGCGGGGATGGTCAAGGTGACGATGACCTGCGCGCATGATGTGCGCCGTGTCGCGATCGATGCGTCGGCGATGGATGACCGCGAAATGCTGGAAGATCTCATTGCGGCGGCATTCAACGATGCCGTGCGCCGTGCTGAACAGATCTCGCAGGAACGTATGGCGGGATTTGCCGCCGGCCTGAATTTGCCGCCCGGTATGAAGTTGCCGTTCTGATGACCACGGTTTCAAGTCTCGAAGCCTTGATCGAGGCGCTACGCTGTCTGCCCGGCATCGGACCAAAATCGGCGCAGCGCATGGCGTATCACCTGATGCAACGCGATCGGCCGGGCGCACAGAATCTGGCCGACGCCTTGCAACGCGCGCTGCTCGCCCTGCGTCATTGCCAGCGCTGTAACACATTGACCGAAAGTGAGCTGTGTGAGCGGTGCGCCTCGCCGCGCCGCGACCCTTCGCTGCTGTGCATTGTCGAAACGCCCGTTGACATGAACATGATGGAGCAGACGCAAGCCTATTCCGGTCTGTATTACGTGTTGATGGGGCGGGTTTCGCCACTAGATGGCGTGGGGCCGCGCGAATTACGGCTAGAGCGTCTGCTGGCGCGCGTCTGTGATGGCATCGTCAAGGAAGTAATTCTGGCGACCAACTTTACCAATGAGGGTGAGGTGACGGCGCATTATCTGACCGAGATGCTGAAAAGCCGCGCTATCCGGGTGTCGCGCATTGCCCGTGGCGTGCCGGTTGGCGGCGAACTGGAATTCGTCGATGCGGGGACATTGGCGCAGGCTTTGCGCGAACGCCGGGCGCTGTCGGAGTAGCATGTCGGTTCCGGACCTTCAATGTACTGGACGAAGGCGTACGCGAAGCCCTGGCCATTGAGATTGACACCAGCCTGCCGGCCGAGCGCGTGATTCGTGCACTGGAGCAGTTAAAGGAATGGCGTGGTCTGCCTCAGGCTATTCGTTGTGACAACGGCCCTGAATACACCGCACAAAGCCTGGTGGAATGGTGTCGCAAGCATCACGTCGAGCTGCGCTACATCCAACCGGGCAAGCCGAACCAAAACGCCTACATTGAACGATTCAACAAAACCTATCGCACCGAAGTGCTGGACGCGCACCTGT
>ERZ773010.187-NODE-187-length-47064-cov-24.584796_pt1 | contig 47064 bp, 54 predicted proteins | sample MGYA00580842_ERZ773010 | MGnify/ENA primary metagenome ERZ773010 (study PRJEB29015, sample SAMEA2737982) | human oral metagenome | biome: human oral; feature: human-associated habitat; material: dental | place: China | collected 2107 ... | reverse complement strand
GCTGTATGGTGGATACCACCGGCCCAGCACCTGCCTATATAATATATGTCTGATGCCCCTGCACCCGCATGGGACTGGGGATACGTGGTGGATACTCTGTGCTTGAACAGCGGAATACGTTGTCAACACCACGACTGTGGATAGGCTGTGTTGTTTAACCATTGTCTACAAAATAGTGCTTGACACCAGTGATAGCGGGTGTACAATGCTTTCCATGGTGACTGATGACTGACGGGTCACCGGCCCTACGATCACCGCCAAACACACTTGAAGGAACCACATCATGTACACCCACGATAACGCCGTTGCCATCGCCACTGAACTGGCTGAAGCCATCGTCAACACCGCCGACAAACACCACATCACCCGTGATGGGAACACTATCCGTGCACTGGCATTCAGTGCTGATCGGAACCAAGCCCGCATCGCCCGCATCGCTGGGGTGAATGGTGGTGCTGATCTGGTGTCAGTCACCGTGTCCGGTCCCGTTGTACGCCGTGTACTGGACCGTGATGACTATGTCATGATGGCCGGTATCGATGACACCGCCGATGTGAACGTTGAGGATGTTGCCAACCGTCTGCTTGCCGCACTGGAAGCTTGATCACTTGTTCTATACTGACCTAAGCAGAACCCAAGATCTCATAGGATGTCCAGCATGAACGAGCTGTTTCTTGCTATCACCCTGCTGTGCGCTACTCATGAACAGCATGTCGGTGTCAAAGGTGAAATGACAGTGCCTGGTGTGGAGGTATCGGGCAAGCACTACGACACTCATTTTGAGTCTTTCAAAAATGGTGCTAAGTGCACATTCGTCAGCAGTTCGGACGGTGGGTTGTGGGTGGAGTTCCGAGATGCCGATGGCACTGTTGTATCTGCAAAAGTCAACGCAAACCAAAAGTCCCGTGCCCGTTGATCATCCCGACAAACGGTATTGACACGGATTCTGACTGCTGTATAATGCTTGACATGGTGGTTCTACCACCGCCCCACACCCTTCTGGAGAACTGACATGGAACTCGATCTGATCACCGCCGCCCTGCTGACCGTCTATGCTGTTGTGTTGGTTACCGTGTTGAGCATCTGCTTTGCTGCTGCTCGCTCGGATGACCTGCACGGTGAGCGTTGAACCCGGCTTTGTCACGTCTGTACCAAACACAACACAAGGATAGCATCATGATCGCCCAGCAAACCAATCGCGGTAACAAGCTCTACAGCCCCGCTGCTATGTACATCGCCGCCCGTGAAGGCCGTACCGGCAAGCGCACCCCGAAGGCTGCTGCTATCCGTGTTGCTAAAGCCGCTGCACATGAACGTTTGACAATCTCCCACAAAACATTTACAAAATAATAACACCTGACCCGTTGACTTGATGTACAATGGCTTCACGGTGAACGAAACGGAGTAAGACACCAGACACACAACACAGTACACATACCCGGGAACAGTGACAGTGTTCCCCAATATGTGGACTTAGTGGACACCGGCCGGACGGCCAGATGATCCAAATCAGACCACATAGCGGTACCAGTACCATCTGACAGGTTGCTGTTCTTGGACCGGGAAAACACTGGAAGGGCTGCAAGGGACGCCCGATAGATAGTCCCGACCACCGCCGCGGGAATGGGTTCTAATGCAACCCCCGGCCACCCTCTCGAGGGTCTACCGGAAAGCGGACATCGCAAGCGCTCTGATGAGCCCCGATGCTGACGATAGGATGCATACCAATGAGTGCTGCACGGTGTCAACACCAGTGCCCGCCCTCATCGATCTGCGTCTCTAGCCGCACAAGCGGCGTCTCTGACGCCAAACCCCTTGGGCATAGCGCCCACATCTCGGAGTAAACATCATGGCTAACATCATCACCGACACCAAACGTCTTGGCCAACTCATACGCATCATCGGCCAGCGTGGCCCGCAGTGGACCGATATGGTCCAGACCGCTGCTGTATCGGCAACGATCATCGCCCGCCAGCACGGCCAGATTGGCCCAATCAACAGCCTGCTGAAAGCGATGGCCAGTGCCCCTGCCAACACCCACAAGCTTCTGACCGCATGGCTGTACCGCAACGCCCCGATTGCCCCGCTGTCCGACGCCCTGCGCAAAGACTATGAAGCAATGCAGCGTGGTGAGACTGTCAAGTTCAGCAAGCCAAGCGCCCGGAAGGTTGCCGAATGGACCCTCGATGCTGATCTGCTGAACGACAAATGGGACGCCAAGCCGGAGAAGGCCAAGGAAACACCGGTGTCGTGGGACGCTGCCAAAGCCGTCGAAGGACTGGCTAAACGCCTCACCACGGCCGCCGAATCCGGCCTGACCATCACCCACAAGGACGAGGCAATCAAAGCGCTGGAAGCCCTTCTGGCCAGCCTGAAGGCCTAATCCACACGCTACCCTACATCACAACGCCCCTACTGGTCTTCGGCCCGGTAGGAGCATCGTCACAAGGACTGAACAACCATGAACACTAACACGAAGTTTGCACAAGTGCAAGAACGCCAATGGGTTGATCTCTGGCTGACTGGAGCACAGGCGTACCGGGGCAAGGCATTCCTCATGTCCAACCGCCCCGGCGACTCCGACACCGTCCTTGTCCAGCTCCACCGCAAGGCCGGGCTGGTCATCGAATCACACCCATACAGCCGGGTCCGCCTCATGCAAGCCACACAACGCCCCGGTTTCCGCTGGGCCTGATTGGTTGAAACTGCAACTGCACCGACTGAATCCATTGGCAATGCCCCTACGGCTTGCATACAGCCCCGTGGAGGCGTTTTCTGATCTGGGTAGGGTGATTGCCTTACCCGCCACTTCCAATCGATTCTGGAGGCTTCTATGCAGTTCAACAAAGTTGCGCACACAGCTGGTGGCGGTGCACTTGCAAAAGCGTGTGTGTTGTGCGATACTTCACCTTGGCTGCAGTATGTAGTCGCTAGTGGGCGGGAGAACCTGCCTTCCTAGTGGGCCGGATCGGACCCCGTTCACCGACAGCGGTGTGACAGGCCAATCCCCCGGACCAAAACATACATTGATCTACCGGCCGGAACTGGTAGGGGGCAGCAAATCCTTCACCGGGTGATGGGCAAGCGAAGCTTTGCCCTTAAGTCACCTGGGGGGGTAGGGGGGGTGTGTCCAAAAACAACGCCGTAGGCGTCCGTATCGATCGTTGTTTGAGGTGCGGAGCACCGAGCGATCGAACAGGTGCAAAGCCGGTGCCGACACCGGAACAACACAACCGAAGAACAGATCAAACACAATACAAGGCACAGATCATGGAAACCAAGCACACAGTTGAAATCACCCCTGAAACACCAGTACAACACATCACCGTAGCAGAAGTGATAACACAACCCAACGGCTGTGTTAGAACCTATGTGGGAAGGATACCCACAGAGTGGGTGGAACGGATTCTGCAAACCGAAGAAGACACAGATCATCTAACACCCCTGCAGGCGTACTACAAAGCCGTAGAACTTGATAACCCAAGTGGTAGCAAGATCCGAATCTACAGTGCTAACAACAGCTTTGATGCGGTGTTGTTAGCACTTCAGTACCTGACTGAACCGGATGGAACACTGACAGCAGAAGCGGATGAACTGTGGAGTAAACACTTCTACAACACCGGGTACATCGATGGTACATGGGTGTTGTACGGAAGAACCTTCGCTGATGACGAACGTGTTGGCCAAGCCATCGCTGACAAGCTTGGCAACGGCTTTGACAGGTTTGATGGAATGGCTTTGCAACAGGTGATCTACGAAGCAACACAAGGACGTGGTGTGTTGGGTACCAAAGCCAATCTGTTGGATTGGTACAGCAACAGTACCCGTGTGGAATCCTTGGCTGAAGAACTTCGTGATACGTACCTGTTCTAACCAGGCAGTGGTAGGCGGGCGTAAGCCCGCTCTGCACTGCACCTGTGTATGGAGTATGTAATGGACGCTTTGATTACGGCGGTGCTGACAGTGGTGTTCGCTGTCTTGGCGCTGCTTCTGAACCCACTGACCATTCTGGTTGTGGCTTGTGTGAACCCTGTACTGGCAAGCGGCCTTCTGGTGGTTGCCCTTGCTTGTGGTCTTATTGGTGCCCTGACGGGCGTGTTTGCGGGAGTGTTGGCCAAATGGATATCCTGATCGTCACTGCGTCGGTTGGCGCCCTCATAGCCTTTGAGTATGGCCGTAAGGCCAATGACCACGCCCTCAAGGCGGATGCCCACGGTACAGCGGCTGGCCTGATCGCCATCGCCGCTGCGCTGTCTGTGTTGAACCTGTTCCTTTGCAATGTGTGAGGCGAGTATGTACCCGGATGACACACTTGAAGACTCTGGCTTTGCAAGCCTGCTGATCCTCGGCTTTGTTGTGCTGGTGTCGGTCTTGGCACTGGCCATATTCGGAGAATGACATGAGAGCGGACAAAGACCCCGTGCAGGCACGGGCTTGGGACCTCTGGCAATGGGGATACGACACGTCAGAACGGCCTCTACGGCGTTTTCTGATCGAGCATGAGGGTGACACCATAGAGCTGTCTTCGGACGGCTTGTACGCCTTCCTGACGCTTTACATCAGCGCTGGCACAGAGTTTCCCCGGGTGTGGCGTATCCCAATGCAGTACTACTGGAACGATCAGGCAACAGCGATTGACTTGCTGGTGTCGGTGCTAAAGGATGTGGAACGCTTCGGTATCCCCGAAGACGCAGAACGTGTTTACGAATGAGGCATGATATGGAACTGACGAAAGACCGGCGGAACTTCTTCGCTGATCTGGACTTGGACAAGGCACTTGCAGCCGGTGGTGGTAAGGTGCACTTCGACTTCCCCCACAAGGGACACGCCATCGCTGTAGAAGCGTATAGCTCATGCGACGCGGATATCATCGTCAGGCGCAAGGCCAAGGACGGCGTTGTGCATGAACCTGATAAGCGCCTGTCCATGTTCAACATCCCCGACACTACGAACGTGTCTGCGCAGAAGGTGCTTCGTATGGTGTATGAAGAAGCTACAAAGCCGGTTGATTCCCAGCTCAAACAGGCGTGGCTTGACACCCCGTATGTAGAGCGGTGGTACGTGTCTGTGCGGGGGTCATACACAGAGTTCTCGACCAACACAGAAGAAGCCAGGTACCTGATTAAAGTCACCGAATCGCCGGACGATGAAAGCGACACGGTGGCGGAACTGTTCATGTCTGGCGCCCAAATCCACACCTTCACCATCTCACAACCGTACCACAACGAACATACAGCCCACAGCCTGCTGAATCTGGCGGACGCAATCACTGAAGCATGGCGTGATGCAGTGCTGGCCCAATACGACGAAGGGGAATCGAAATGATCTGGACATTGCTTGGAAGCAGCGTAGGCTGCTGGATGCTGGCAGAGTACGCACAATGGTTGGCAGAGCGTACTCGCAACGAAGCCGACTACACGTGGTCTGCACCGCGACGGAAGGCGCTGTACCGATCTGCAGCGAAGATGAACACCGCCGGCAGGGTGGCCGTCGGCCTGCTGTTCGTGAACCTGCTTTGGGCGCTTGTGGAACTGTTCCAGATTGGGGGTGTTCTGTGAGTAAGCTCATCGTACCGCGTAAAACGGCCCACAAGGCGTTGGCACGTGGGTATAGTACCGACACCTTCGAGCACTTCAGAAAACGCGTCTACGGGGCTGTAAAGGCTTCTGAAGGCCATGTGCAGTACCTCGAAGTGGACGTGCCCACCGAAATGGGCTATGCAGTGGCCCAAACGAAGGATGGCCTGATGTTCAGCCAAGGTTCTGGGAAGGTTGAACTGCGTGTCACCCTGCCCATGGCGCCACCGGTTGCCCGTGTCATTCTCGAAGACTTGCAGAAGGTGGAGCGGGGTATCCCCCCTGCTCTGTGTCACATGTTCATCAAAGGCGTGCAGAACGCCATCCGGAGCACATCGTGAAGTTCGAGTTTGAGCACGACAATTACAGCACGTACACCTTCAGGGTATACGAGACCGAGTATGACTCTTTTGACTCGTCCTATGACCGTGAAAGAGTGCGCATCTACACGCTGGACACGGACACCATGACGCTGGCCATCCGCGAATCGGAGTATGCGGAACCGACTGTGTACCTGCTGGATCAGGATGAGCATAAGTTCATGACACATACCCAAGTGTTCGAGCACCTGTTCCTGATGGCGTTCAATCAGTCAAGCCCCCCGGCGTACCTGGAGCTGTCAGCTATGCTAAGCAGCCAGCTGGGTCAATCGAAGCCGGTCGGCGATGCACTTGAGTTTCCGAACGGGATCAAGGCAGACATCACCCTGACGGCGCTCGACGGTGAAGCCATCGTGACGTACAGCCGTAACGGAGATGTGTTCCACAGCGCAGATGTGACATACACCGGGGCTCCGACCGTGCATAACGTGCTGGTAGCACTGTTCCCTGCGCGATTCCAGCGGGACGCTGAGGCGGATAAGGCACTGGCCATTGCAGAGCTGGAGAATGAAGTCCGTGCAGCCCGGCTGACTCTGGAGCTGAAGGCTGAAGAACTACAGAAACTGAAAGGATAATGACATGAATGGACTGAAACTGACCCAAAAACAAGCCGCCTTCTACAAGGACATTGATGCTCACAAGGTTGCTGGCGATAAGCTGCGCCCCAAGTTTGACCACAACGGCCACACTATGCAGGTATACCCATATGAAACGTGGGAAGCTGATGTGGTTCTGATTGAAAATGGACATGTGGTCGCATTCCATGAACTGGCTGTCCACAACATCCCCGAAACCCAAGGGTTGAATGCTGAAGCAGCTCTGGCTAAGGTGGTGGATGCGGCGAAGGCCCAGTACAAGTCTTCTGAAGATTCCAAGCACTTCATCCTGCGCTGGGCATCGGGTGTGACTGTCTGGGCAGTGAATACTGCTAGTGATGCTTATGTGAACCTTGAAGCATGCAGCCCTGATGGGGAAATGCATATGGTGCTTGCTGCGGCTGGCGACAGCACCAAAGTGCGCATCCACCTGCCGAAGGGGCGCGCCGGTGTCCAGCTGACCGTAGACGCCCCACTGCGGCGTGATCCGATTGGCCTGTCCGGAATCGTCCGCATGGCCCTGAACTGCCTGGGAAACGGCGACTTCACACACATCTGACCAAAACCCAATCCAAACCTGAACTCAAATGAACGGAACCATGAACAAGACCATCATCGCCCTGTCCCTGTCCCTGATCGCCCTGTCGGCTCACGCCACCAACACCCCGGGCGCAGACTGCGTCGGCGTCAACGCCTGCAAGACCAACTCGGACAACAAGACCAGCAACACCACCAACCAGCCCACGGCTTCTGTAAACGGCGTGCACTCGCAAGCACACAGCGACCAGACCCAAGGTCAGCACCAAGGCCAGACGGCCACGGGCGGTTCTGTGGGCAGCTTCGGTGTGAACTCCCACACTTCCCTGGCCACCGGCGGGTACATGTACAACAACAAGTCGCTGTCGATCAACCCAGTCACGGTGCCTGCCGCTGCGATGGTGGCCCCTTCGGCCGAGATCAGCCGGATGGCAGACCCGTACTGCGGCCCACGTCAGCGGGTGATGTCCACTGACGTGCAAGGCCGTGTGATCGGCCTGTTCGTGGACAGCAACGTCAAGCTTGGCGAGAACCAGTGGCTGGCCCCCGACTTCGACATGCCGTACCGTCGAGTGGAAGTTATCCCGGGTCATCTGACCCAACTGATCGGCCACAAGGTGCACGAGACCACCACGGTCTTGACCGTATCCACGTCAGGTGCCATGGCCTTCGGTGCCAATGGTAGTTCTGGTCAAGGCGGTTCCATCGGCGGGTCCCATGGAGGTGCCCTGCAGCGTATGGTGACAACGATTCGTGTCCAAGAGTGTGTGGCCTACGAAATCACGCCCGCCAAGGCCCCTAGCAGGCCCGTAGCGCCTTCCAAACCGAAAGCCAATGTGGTTGCCCCAACACGGGTGCGGAAAGCCTCTACAGGCCCCGTAGGAGCCGCCCAGGGCCTGAAATGCGATTGTGAGAAGTGATGTCTGTATGATCCAAGTGAAGATACACCCGGACATTCGGCGAGTCCGGGTGTCTGCAGATACCCAATGCATCGTGGCGTACTGGTACTGGTTCGACGGTGAGGCGTACCATGGTTACATGGCCGGTACATACTCCGAGCTGCACCAGTGGGTGAACGATGTGCTGTTCCGACACGGCCCCGGTGCCAAGGGTGAGGTGTACTTCTGGATCAGAGACCCGAACCAGATATACCCACTGCTGACGAAGACTGGGCTGTATCTCAAGCCTGCGCTGAAGCAGTTCCTGCACTACCTGCACCCGGGCAAGTACGTACAGCCACAGTCAGTTGGCGGGTTCAAGGCGGTGCAGGCCCTTGGGAAATCAATATCCCCTGCACTTCGGGAAGTCAGCGTGTACCCCAAGGAGAAGGCCGAAGCCGTGCTGGCCATGCTTGAGTTCAAGCACGGCGACCACCTGAACTGGTGGTCAGCGGATATGATGGAAGAGCTGTACAAGGCGACATTCTGCTATGAACACAGGAGTGAATGATGCGTGACGAACTGATTGACTTGGTTCTGGATGCCCTCGAAGAGTCGGTGCGGCACGACCTTCGGTATGCCGATGCTGACTTTGAGCTGCTCTGCGACACGTTCTCGGACGTGGCGCCAGACGATGTGGACGCCACGCTGTACCTGGAGGACAAGTACAGGGAACTGCCCTTCCCGGTGTGGTTCCTTGACGCCACGTCATGCGGGGGTCGCTGGGGAGGTGTCCAGGGTGCCAAGGGGTATGACATCATCACACGGGAAGACGGCGACAACGTGACCATCTACCTCGAATACATGGGCTTTGTAAAGCCCCTGTGGGGCGGACGGAAGTCGGACGACACGTCGTGGGAGGAAATCTACGGAAGTGCATGCAAGGCACTTGAAGAACGGGAGCTGCCATGACACTGAATGAATACCTGAACAAACCCAGCGTCGCCGAGTGGTGGGCCGGGATCACGGGCTGGTATCCGAACGCTAGCAGTAGGCGAGTGTGCACTGTGCGGAGAGGAGTGATCGAGGCTTGTGTTCGCACGTACACTTCCGAAAAGTGGCCGGCGGATATCGATTTCGCAGATGCAGCACAGCTGTCTGTGTTCGACTTGGAAGGTACAGAAGGCATGCCCCCAGAATGTGTGGTTATAAAGCTGCGAGACACCGCTAAAGCCTTGCTGGCCAAATCAACAACGGACACAGTGGGCGACATTCTGGCTGAACGTGGTGCCCGGTACGGCACTTTCGCCCAGAACGGTGCCCTGTACCACGCCTTGAAGACTCTGTTGACCACGGAGAAGGCGTCCCCGGTACAGCAGATGTGTCTGGACATGATAGCCATGAAGCTGTCCCGGATGATCAACGGTGATATCAACTACCGTGATAACTGGGTGGACATCATCGGGTACTGCAAAGGTGCCCTTGGGGAAGGCGATGAGTAACTGCGATCTTGGGGTGACCCTGCACGTGAAGTACACAGTGCATCCACAGAAGGTTACCCAGAAGTTCCGGACCCTTGCAGATGCCCAGACGTATGTCCGGCAGATGTTCGGCGTTGATCTGCACCCAGATGGGGTGATCCATACCCCAGGAATCAAGTTCTGGGTTGAGTTGTGGAGTAAATAATGGCGAAGAGTCTGTACCAGCGGATCAAGCAGTATGTCCGGCAGCTGCACCACCACCCAGGCACCCACCAGTGGATCAGCCCCAACGGCACCGCGTGCATCACGTGGACATGCTGGCCGAACTTCAGCGCCATGGACGTGTCCGTCACGGCGTGTGGATTCGGTGCCCACGGTCGTATGGGGATTGGCAAGAAGGCAGCCATTCCCCGTTCCTTTGACGTGTTCAAGGAAGTCCCACAAGGTACTGTGTCTCGGCAGGTACAGAAGGTGCAACGTCGTGGGTACGGGTACACGTCCTTCGAGTCCCGTGAGTACATCTTACTGCGGACCGAAGGCGCCCATCTGAAGCTGACAGATGGCGTGTACCTGATAGACAAGGAACGTGCGCTGCCTGCGAACGTGGTGGCACACTGGCTGTTGTATGGCGTATTGAGAGGATAAGCAATGCGAGACTATGACAAGGGAACATCGTTGGAACTGGTGAAGGGTGGTAAGTGCACCACAGTGCGGTACTTCCCGGAAGATGGTGTCATCATCCGTACATCGGGAAGGCAGCGGGTGGCGTATTTGGCCGATCAGGAACCAACGGATGAGGAGCTGTTCCTGTGGGCCACCAAGGGTGAACTGCCCATCGGGGCCTTCCGGATACGGCACTACCTGAGCGACTTCAGCCACAAGGCGAAGCGATTGTCAGATGGCCTTCTGTATCCGAACGGTATACGCCTGCAAATCTTCCACGAGCTGATGGGCACGCTCGATGTGTACCTGACCAAAGGCGACACGTACCTGGAAGAGTTCATGGTGACACCAAGCCACACCGTGACTACCATGGATGACGCCATCGCCGAACTCGCCCATCAGGGCATTCTTTGAGGATATGAACATGTTCACGAAACACAAAGTCTACCTGTCCAAACTGACCGACCGATTCGTTGACAAGCTGCCGAATGTGATGACGGTCGAGGACGAGAACGGCGTGTACCAGTACCACGATGTGTTCTGCAGTCTGAAGGACGGTGCGTGCGGCTGGTCGGTGTACACCACCTACGACCACGACGATGACCCTGGTACCCTGCACGTGGCCTTCACGGACATGGACCACATCATCACCCGGACCATCCGGATGAATGCCGAGTTTGACCGAGTCCTTCTGGAGCTGGTGGTGTACGACATGCTGTCGAACTACCTGGCGCTGCTGGACAAGCTGGCGGAAATCGCCGAAGTGCAGCCTGAACTTGACCTTGGAGAATGACCATGCAACTGAAAGACACCTATCGCAGCATGTACTACTCGTTCGAGAAGGGTAAGTGGGTACCCGAAGAGGAGTTCTTCCTGGATGCTCCGTGCCGTTCATGCCCCCCGGCTCCCGGCGTGGTGTTCCAGACGGCCCGTCCTGCCCCCGCTGCCCAGAACGAACCCCGCTTCATCCCGATCGAGGAGTGCTGATGAACTGGTTGCGAGAGGCACAGGCCCTGCCTGTCGGGCGCAGCAAGTGGATACGACACGGGCACTGCAACAAGGATAACCTGATCCTGCACAACAAGCCTGACCGCTGGTCGGCACTGTGCATGTGGTGCGGGTGGTATGCCCAGCAGCTGAAGGAAGTCCGTCAGGCGAAGCCCGTGGCCACGCCAAAGCCCCGTGAACTCCCCATCGACCTGACGGCGGATGTTCCGGAAGATGTACTCGCAAGCAGGCTTTACAGGTACGGACTGCAGCCGTCATGGCTGTTCAACTGGAAGCTGCAGTACAGCCCCGGCCAACGGCGCCTGTACTTCATCAACCCGGTGACTGGCGAGTTTGCCAGCAGGGCCACCACCCCAAATGGCCAGCCCAAGTGGCTGCACAGTACCACGAGCACGCTGCTGAAGTCATGGGCCAACGATGACTTCACCATCGTCTGCGAAGACCTGCTGTCGGCCTTCAAGCTGTATGCCGTGTGTGGCGAGACAGCAAACGTGCTGTGCAGCCATGGTGTTCTGATGAACCGCGAAGCCAAGCGTGTTCTGGTGCTGCTAGGATGCCCGGTAGTGCTGGCCTACGACGGTGACGACGCCGGACGTCAGGCGATACGACGGACCACGGCTGAAGTGTCCCCGTTCATGGACGTTCGGGTGTTCCATGTGCCCGATGGCGCTGACCCCAAGGACATGTCAATGGACCATATCAACGAGGAGTATAAGCGTGTCATTGCAAACGACGATCCTGCACCTCCTGCGAGATCGCGGTAAGCTGAACCTGCTTGGGCCGACGATCCCCAAGGGTGATGGGATGGTTGAGACCCAGGCGATCATGGCCTGGTACCGGGCTTACCTGAAGAGCAACCCCAATGCTGAAGAGGTCAGCCTGCAAGCCATCCGTGAGATGATCGCGCTGCAGGCGGACAAAGACCCCGACGGCACAGCCCTGATGCTGTCCCTGATCAAGCAGCTTGAGGACAACCCACCGACAGAAGGTGAGCTGAGCGCTGTCAGCGACGTGCTGTACTCTAGGCGTCTGGCAGCACAAGCTCAGGGCCTCATCGAGAAGTGGGACCAGGGAGAGGAGATCGACCTGGCCTTCGAGCTGCAGGCTGTTGCCCAGCATGCCATGAAGCTGGCCGGCATGGCTTCTGCCACGGACTATGAGCGCACACCGATCGAGGAGCTTCTGGAAGAAGCCGATCAGGATGTGGGCCTGAAGTTCAGGCGATGGCCGTCCCTGCGGCACTCGATTCAGGGGGTTCTGGGCGGGATCAGTATCGCCATCGCAGCACGTCCTGACCGTGGCAAGACCAGCCTCGTGGCGGCCATCCTCACGGACTGGGCAGGGCAGGCGTTCAAGCTGTTCGGTCCGGATCGTCCAATCCTCTGGCTGAACAACGAGGGCAAGGGCAGACGCCTGATTCCTCGCCTGTACCAGTCGGCGCTGGGCATGACCATGGATGACCTGCAGAAGCTTTCCAAGGCCGGTAAGCTGAAGGAAGCCTACGAGAAGGCCCTGGGAACCCCGTCAGACTTCATCCGGATCAAGGACATGCATGGGGCCAGCATGGGGCAGATCGAGCGCGTAATCGACGCTGTGAAGCCTTCTGTGGTGGTTGCCGACATGCTGTCGAACTTCCACACCGGAGTGCCTGGGCAGGCGGCCCATGCTGAGACCGAGCGGGTGTGGGAACTGTGGCGGGAGATTCTGGCCCGTCATGACTGCGTGGGCATCGGTACGATCCAGATCAGCCAGGAGGGTGCGAACATGCTGTACCCGCCCCAGTCTGCGCTGAAGGAGTCTAAGACTGGTGTACAAGGCGCCGTTGACCTGATCCTGATGATGGGGAACTTCGATCAGGAAAGCCCAGAGCTGCGTGGCCTTAGCACCCCAAAGAACAAGCTGCAGCGTCCTCGGTCACCCGGGTACGTGAAGTGCCAGCTTGTGTTTGACCCAACCAAATGCGAATTTGTGGAGATGTCATGATCCCTGCACGAACGATTGAATCTCTTCTGACCACCGGCGACAAGCGCTTCAACGTCAAGCTCAACGCCGAGTACAAGGTGGGCTCTGCGCTGGTCACCGTAGGCGTGTATAAGCCCAAAGGCAAGATATACGCCGCCGGAGCAATCCGGTACAAGGACAGGCCAGCGAACGATCTGGTGAACAACGTGGCGCTGGAGATCGTTGACCGCCTGCTGCACCACAAGGAAGACCTTGCCGGGGCATGGAGCTTCAACATCGACACCTTGAAGGTAACCATCAACGGAGAGCCGTACGAGCTGACGTTCGATGCCCCGCTGCCACCCACACCGGATGTGGCGCTGCGTAACGGCCTGGAAATCATCCTGCAGAGGGGGTACTGATGTCTGTGATGATCTTGGACTTGGAGACAGAGACCACAGGGAACTCTAAAGACCCTGTCTCCAACCCATGGAACCCGGAACTGTACATCGTTGCTGCCGGATGGTGCATCGAAGATGCGCTGGGCAACGGCACGATCGAGGGCCGGTACTTCGACGGACCTACGGATGAGGAGTGGCTGACCATCCCCGATGAGGTGGATATGCTGGTCGGGCACAACCTCCAGTACGATGTGAAGTGGCTTCTGCACCGCCAGCCCAAGGCCATGTGGGGATTCCTGCACCGGGGCGGACGGCTGTTCGACACCCAGACTGCAGAGTTCATCCTGGGCGGAATGACGGAGCTGTATCCCGGCCTGGACACCACTGCCCCACGGTACGGCGGTACGCAAAAGGTCGATGTGGTCAAGGCCCTGTGGAATCAGGGCGTCAAGACCAGCCAGATCGAGAAGCGGATACTGTTCGACGAGTACCTACTCGGCCCATCTGGGGACATCGAGAACACCCGGAAGGTATTCTGGGGTCAGGTACAGGCCCTGCAAGCCAAGGGCATGTGGGACATGTTCCTGCTGCGAATGGGCGGGTACCTGTTTAATACCCTGGCGACATACAACGGCATGCACATCGACATGATGTTGGCGGCCGAGCACCTTGCTGAGCGCGAAGCCGAGTACGAAGAGCTGGACAAGTTCGTGCACGAGTCCCTGAAGACACGGGCACCTGACCTGCCTGGCTTGGACTTCAAGGTGACGATCAGCACGAAGCCTGCTCTGCTGTACGGCGGGTACTACAAGGCCCGGTACCGGGGCTCGTATGACCCACCGAAGTACGTCAAGGCGGACATGTACAAGGGCGCTGACGGGAAGTATTACCCCGCCGATGGCCCTGTGCCCGAGGGCGCAGTCACATGGGCCAGTGGGGTGAACAAAGGGGCACCGAAGGTGTTCCGTGTAGATACCGATGAGGAGAAGCTGCGATGGCTTGAAGCCGAGTACGAACTGCCGGGTATCATCCCGTGGGACCATCTGACTGATGCCTTCCGGGATCGGTTGGAGAACTACGAGACCACCATGACCCACGCCGACGGGTCCAAGGTGTACCCGACTGGCAGGGAGTTCATCGAGGCATGGGCCGAACAGCCAAGCATGCCGGATGAGTGGAAGCCTGTGGCGAAGGCCATGGTCCGCCTCTCCGAGCTGGACAAGGAGCTGGGCACGTACTACATGAGGACCAATGGTCAGGGTGAGCAGGTAGGCATGCTCACCTACGTAGACCCGTATGACAACATAGTGCACCATGAGCTGAACACGACATCTGTCAAGACCGGACGCTTGTCCGGAACGAAACCGAATCTCACTAACGTACCGCGTGGAGACACGGCACGTGTCAAGCTGCTGTTCACCAGCCGGTTCAACGACAGGCTGTGGCTGGACAAGCACCGACACGATATTGGCGATGAGGTTTACCAGTATTGCCTGGAAGGGCTGGAAGCTGGTGCACCACGTGGCCGGATGATCGAGATCGACTACTCGGCGCTGGAGGTGGTGGTCCTGGCTGCGTTCAGCAAGGACAAGAACCTCATGGACGCCCTGGTCAAGGGCACCGACATGCACTGCATGCGTCTGGCGTCGTCCCTCGGTGAGCCGTACGAGGATGTACTGAGGAAGTGCAAGGATGACACTGACCCTCAGCACGCTGAGTACAAGAAGATGCGGACCCACATAAAGCCGAAGGCCTTCCAGTACCAGTACGGGGGTACGGCTTACGGCATGGCGTTCAACCTTGGATGCACGGTGGAAGAGGCCCAGGAGTTCATCGACAATGAACGGCGGCTGTTCCCCGGGGTTGAGCGCTGGTATGAGCGGAAGGTGTACCCGGAGATCGAGGGCACTTCACACACCGTGAAGCTGGTCTACGACGATGGGGAACGCGCTGTGTTCCGTGGCACATGGACCAGCCCCGGTGGAACGGTGTACACCTTCGAGAAGAGACCCAAGGACGTGTGGGTCAACGGCGCCAAGACCGTTCAGATGCAGTTCCACACGCCACACATGCGTAACTTCCCGATTCAGGGGGAAGGAAGCTTCTTCGTCCAAGCCATGGCCGGGGAAGTGATGTGGGCCATCCTGGCCCGCAAGAAATGGCGGAATCTGGTGTATGCGGTCAATCAGGTGCATGACGCCCTGTACTTCGACACGCTTGACCGGCTGGTCACACCTGTGGTAAAAGTAGTGAAGCCTATCATGGAATCCATCCCGGAGTTCATGAAGGCATACGGGTACGATCTGCCCGTTCCGTTCCCGACCGAAGCTGAGGCCGGGGCAAACCTGTTTGAGAAACATCACGTAACCCTGTGAGGACACGACAATGGCACTGAACAAAGCACTGCTCGCCCAGCTGGCAGCCAACACCGAAGGCGTTGACCAAACCGTTGCCACCCAGAACGAAGGTGGTAACTTCAGCGTTCCCCCGGGACGGGCCTTCGTCCGTTGCAACGGGTACATCGAGCTGGGCACCCAGATGCGTCAGGACTTCAACACCAAACAGCAGAAGCCGGTGGATAACCAGTTCGTCTGGACGTTCGAGGTGTTCCCGCTGTCCAAGAAGGCGGACCCGGCACAGTTTGTCAACGCCGACGGATCCCCGAAGGAAGAACGGACCTTCATGCTGAAGATCAGCACCGGCGCCAAGTCCACTGCTTTCAAGGCGTTCAGCAAACTGCGTAACGATGATCAGAAGGCGTTCCCGGAGCTGATCGGCAACCCGTACATCGCCAACTTCCTGCAGTCCGACAAAGACCCCAAAGCCGGGCAGTTCCGACTGGACGAGGTCGGCCCGGCCATCAACCCGATCACCGACGAGCCGTACGATGTTCCCGAGATGGTGAACATCCGGTACTTCAGCTGGCAGAAGCCCAGCATCGAGCAGTGGGAATCGCTGTACAACAGCACGAAGGAAGGTCCGGTTCTGTCGTACTCGCAACGGCTGATTCTCGGTGCTGTGAACTTCGAGGGCTCCCCTGCTGAGCACATGCTTAAGCAGGCAGGCATCCTTGAGAAGGTGCAGGCTGAGGCCGCTGCCGCTGCTGCCAAGAAGGCGCAGAAGGCTGCTGGTGATACTCCCCGCCTGGCCCTGCCGGAAGGCGAGGATGCTGAGGCTGAGATGCTCCAGCACGAGGAAGCGGAAGTGAAGGCCGCTGTGGTGAAGAAGGCCGCCTCAGCTCTCCCGAAGGTTCCGAAACGCGTGCTGGCTGTGCCTGAAGATGACGAAGAGTGACCTGCTCAAGCAGATCGCCGAGTACGAAGGTCCGGGTATCGTCCCGGACCAAGTGCCAGGCCGGGTTTTGATCCTCGATGGCGATGGGTTGTGCTATGACGCAGCCTACACCGTGGAGACCCTCGATGCCGGAATCCTGCACATCCAGTCGGCGGTGGCCAGTCTGATGCGAATGACTGGCTGCACCAGTGCCCGGGTACACCTGACTGCCAAGGATTGCAAGAAGGCAGGCAGGCTTGAAATCCGGGCCTACAAGCCCTATCAGGCCCACCGTAAGGGGAAGCCAAAGCCCCCCTTGCTAGAGCCGCTCAGAGAGGCCATTACGGGCCTGCAAACGGCATCCACTGCTGTGGCGTACCACCTGCACCATGATGTTGAGGCGGATGATGCGATCGTCATGGATTCGGAGCGTCTCGGACAGCAGGGTTTGGTGGCCTCGGCTGACAAAGACCTGCGTCAGGTCCGTGGCCCCTACCTGGACATGAGCACCTTCGAGATTGACAATGGTGCAGGGCCCGGGTGGTTGAAGCTGACCCGTACATCTGCTGGGGCCTGGAAGCTGATAGGTCGTGGGATGGTGTTCTTCTGGGCGCAGATGCTCATGGGCGACCAGGCTGACAACATCCAGGGCCTGGCCCCGGCACCTGGTAAGACACGTGCCTGTGGCCCTGCCAAGGCGTTCAAGCTGCTGGAAGGGGCCAATGAGGCGGATGCTGCACGTATCGTGCTGGGGTGCTACCGGGAGATTGGCCAAGACCCACTGCCCGAAGCTCAGCTGCTGTACCTTCTCAGACATCCTGATGACAACGTTTTGGAGTACCTGAATGGACTCGAACTTCCCCCAGAACTCAAACGATACCTCGAAGACTGCAGAGCCCGAGAGCCCCACGATGCGACGTCGTAACAACAAGAAGTGGGAGATAGAGTTTATGCTGGAGTGGTGCACGGCACGCATCAATGCAGGCGACTCCATTGAAGAGGTAACAGAGGCTTACCTGAACGCGTTCCCGGAGACTTATCTGTGACAGACGAGACTCCCAAGAGGCGCATCAAGCTGCCCCGAAGCCAGATGGAATCGTTCCAGCGAAAGCTGTGGATCGAGCAGGGTAAGCTGTGTGCCATCTGTCAGAAGCCCATTGACCTGTCGGTGAAAGGCGAGGGTGTGCTGGACCATGACCACGACTCAGGGTGGATCCGGGGTCTTCTGCACCGGTCCTGCAACGCTGCTGAAGGCAAGGTGGCCAACGCCGCTGCCCAGTGGGGTGCCAAGGCCACCGACTACCCGAGCATCATCAATTGGCTGACGCAGCTGTTGGCCTACTACGACAAACCCCATCAGAAGTTCATCTACCCGTACCACGAGGACAGAGACAATGAAGGCCGTTCAGCACGCAAGACGCGCACTCGCCAAAACTCGGCAGCTTCCCGTGCCCGAAAACTACTGGCCCAGCGTCGTGCAAGACGGGCCGAGGATTCTGGTGCTGGACATCGAGACGAGCCCGATGCTGGGCATGACGTTCGGGATGTATGACCAGTCCCTGTCGCTGAAACATGTGCTGCAGCACTCAGGCATCATCAGCTACTGCGGCATGTGGCTGCACGATGGCAAGCCCTTCTATCAGGACCTGCGGGACCGTGACCCGTACGACGACAAGGAGCTGGTCGAGCAGCTGTACACCCTGCTTGACACCTGCGATGTCCTGGTGACGATCAACGGCAAGAAGTTCGATGTCCGGAAGATTCACTACCGGTGCATAGCCCACGGCCTGGGCCGGCCCAGCAACTACCAGCACTGCGACGCACAGCGCCTGTCCCGGACCTACAGCATGCCGGACAGCCACAAGCTGGAGCACATCTCCAAGATTTACGGACACAGCCACAAGGAAGGCCACGGGAAGTTCCCAGGCATCGAGCTGTGGCGTGAATGCCTTCACGGCAACATCGAAGCCTGGAAGGAGATGGAGACGTACAACAAGCAGGACGTGGTGGCAACTGCTGAGGTGTACAAGAAGATTCGCGGCTGGGGTTACCCCGGTGTGGACCTGTCCAAGTTCTACGCCGACCAGAAGCGTTGCCCCCACTGCGGCGGCCAGCAGGTTCAGCGCATCCCCGGCGATGTTCACATGCAGGTCAACAGCTACAGACAGTACCGCTGCATGGGATGCCAAGGCATTCTGCGTGGTAATCGTTCCATTGCAAGCAACAAAGAGGATACCGGATATGTCCGCATCGTATGATCGCAAGTGGGAAGACATCTTCTACGACGAGCTGGCCGTGTGCGCTGAGACTGGTGCGGTCGGTCTCATGAAGGAGCGGTACCACCGTCGCAAAATGGCCTTTGCCGAGCTGTGGGCGGGGTCTGAGCACTGGGACGTGGTCAAGGCCAAGCTGGACAGAATCTACCGGGAAGTCAAGCAAGACTACAGGATCGAGTGATGAACTTCGAAGAACTGCGAGCAGCAGAGCGGGTTCGTGAGATCACAACCGACCACGAAGCCCGCACGAAGGCATTGGAGAAGCTCAGTGCCGACATGGACGCTGGCCGGTCGGACTACGGCGCTGCCCGTGTCTGGCTGGCCGTGCACCACAGCACGGTGCTGGAAGCCCTGAAGGTGGTGTTCCAGGACATCGGCCGTCGGGACTGGCGGTACCGTCTGTATGAGCGTATCGGCCTCTCGGAAGTGGCGGCCATCGCCATGACCACCCTGCTGGAAGTCACAGTCCCCCACGGTGGTAGCCATACCCTGGCCGGGTACCTGGTCAGGACTGGCCGGAACATCCAGGACGAGGAGAACGTCGGCCTGTACCGTGAGGCGTTCCCACTCGACTTCGAGGACTCTGCAGAGCAGTCCCGTGTCGGCCGGAACATGGTGATGAAGGATGCCCAGAAGAAGCTGGGCTCGATGCTCTCCAGCCGATCCTCGAAGGAGCTGGCCCAGCTGGGGTTCTGGTGCTACGTGGCCATGGACAGCTGTGGCCTCCTGCGTACCCTGAAATACCCTCGTAAAGCCACGAGAGTGGCCCTGGAAGGCGATGTTCTGCAGTTCCTGGGGGATTACCTTGACAGCGATCTGGATCGCGTCTGGAACCGCCAGGAGAGCCGGATGCTGGCACCGCCTGATCCGTGGACGAACAGCATGGATGGTGGGTACCTGACCCCGACCCGGAAGGCCCAGGCCCCTCTGCTGAAGCTCCACAGTGTCAGGAAGAGTCTGCGTGAGGAGTGGGACCAGAACTGGTCAGCCCAACGGATGCCCAAGGTGTTCGCTGCAGTGAACTACCTGCAGTCCACTACCTTCACAATCCATGAACCAACCAGGAAGGCCATAACGGCCCTCTGGGACGCTGGAGGGGGTACCTTGGGTGTTCCCCTTACCCGACCCCCGATCGAGCCGCCATGGCCCTGGGAAGGGGCTCAGCGGCCGAATACGGAGGAAGCGGATGCGCTGTTCCACGAATGGAAGGTCAAGAAGGCGAAATGGCACGTCCAACACGCCGAATGGCTGCAGCGTGTTCGTGAGGTAGGCGGACTGATCCAGGCCACCCGGGACATCGGGAAGCCGATCTGGTTCCCCATGTACCTAGACTACCGGGGTCGGATGTACTACCGGGGCATCCCCAATCCCCAGGGCACGGACATGGCCAAGGGTGCCATCCACTTCTGGGAGAAGAAGCCCCTGGGTAAGCGTGGTGTGTACTGGCTGAAGGTGCACATCGCCAACAGCTACGGATACGATAAGGCCCGGAACGATGATCGGGCAAGGTGGACTGATGAGCACTGGAACGACATTGAACGGGCTCTTGATTGCCCAGCCGATGCTCCCGAAGTTTTCGGGGATGCGCCTTGGCAAATGTTCTCTGCGGCTTGGGAACTCCGGGAAGCCTACCGCTCCGGAGACCCCGAAAGTTACCTCTGCGGAGTCCCCTGTGGCGGCGATGCCACATGTAGTGGCTTGCAGCATTACTCAGCCCTCCTCCTCGACGAGCACGGGGGGCCTATGGTCAACCTGGACAACGGTGACGGACTTGGGAACAAGGCCGACATCTACACCGGAGTCAGAGACTGGGCCGTACGTGCTCTAGAAGCCGATTACAGCCCCGTAGAGCGTTCGGACGATGGGGCTGGTGTCATCACCCTACCCAGCGGAGAAATCGTCTCTAAAGACCTGTATGAGGCTCGTAGGGCCACTGCCACGTGGTGGCTTGGGCGGGACATCACACGGAGCATGGCGAAGAAGCCTGTGATGACCTACTCGTACTCGGCAACCACACGGTCAGCCGGGGAGCACGTCTTCAACGAGCTGGTCGAAGAGTTCAAGAAGACTGGCGGGCAGTTCAGGATGAAGGGTGAAGGGTTCCGGGACAGTCTGTTCCTGGGCCGTTACCTGTTCCGTGGAGTTGAGTCGAAGTTCCCTGGTGCAGCCCGGGCCATGGACTGGCTGAAGGGGCTGGTGAAGTCCTGTGGGGACAAGCCCACCAGCTGGACCACCCCGTCTGGGTTCATGGTCTACCAGGATGTCCGGAAGGACAAAGCGGAGCAGCTCAGGCTGTATGCCAGGCAGGAGCTGTTCAAGGTGGTGGTCCAAGGGGCGGTAGACGAGACCGATCCCCATGGCACCGAGATGGCCATGGCCCCCAACGTCATCCACAGCCTGGATGCCAGCCACCAGGTGCTGACTATCCACCGGATGATCGAGCAGGGCCTGAGCTTCATGGGCGTCCATGACTGCTTCTATACCCATGCGGGTGACATGGACTACATGCACCGGGTACTTCGCGAAGAGTTCGTGGCCATGTACTCCGGCGACTTCCTGCGCCAGCTCCGGGACCAGCTGAACCCGGAGTACGAAGACCCACCAGAGCAGGGCGGCTTCGATCTTGGCCAAGTCCTTGATTCGGAGTTCTTCTTCTGCTGACACGAGGCCCATCCGGGGTTCAGGCCCTGGGTGGGCCTTTGTCGTTTGTGGGTCCAAACTGGATGCCCACTAGTAGGAGAAGAAATCCGATTCCAATCCTTCACTGGTCATCAACCTGTGGCTTCACAGCCACAAGTAGGTGCCTAGTAGTAGGAGAAGAAATCCACTCGGAACTGTTCAACGTTGTAGCGTTTCGGCGCCAGACGCGTTGGGCAGGGGTTCGCCCCCCTGATCCTCCCCGACCTTGACCGTTCGGCCCCCATACCGGTCTTGGTCCCAGTCCCAGCGATAGCTCACCTTATCCGCACGTGGTGTATGTGTTGATGATGTATGCTGTTGTACCGGTTCAGACCCGGTGCTTCCTGGTGTTGACCTGCTGTCCTTCTCTATCAGACCCAATCCCGGGTTCTGGATTGAAGAGTACCCATAGGGTGCTTGTACAGTGTGGTACTGTCCTTGTGGACGGTTAAGACATATCCAGGTGGTAAGGATAGATCACCTATCAGGTGCTCAATCAGTTGTTGTTCTCTTCTGTATGGTGTTGTACCAGGACTGTACTATCCTTGTGTCTATGCTCTTGTAGGCATACACAAGGATAGTGTTTGTCTTGTTATATACCACAGCGGAAAGGATAGACTGAGCGGGTTCTGGTAAGGGGAAGGAAGGGGGCGCGTTTTATATATATATAGAGGGGTCGGAAGACAAGCGCTAAGTGCTTGATTTTAAGGGGTTTTTTCTGTCAAAAATGGTGTCTTGCTCAGAGCTCGCACAGATTGTGAAGATTGTGGAGGCGTCTAAGTGCTTGATTCCATTGAAGATTTCACATTGTGGAACAGGATCAGGGTCTGATGTCCACCATGGCCTAGGATCAGGCCAAACTGGGTGCCCAGTAGTAGGAAGAGGACCCACTCCAGATGAACCTGAACTACCACTACAACTCCCCCGAATGGCTGACCCTGACAGGGATAGCCTGTAACCTACTGACTGAGGCGAGAAGCCGGTACCCGAGGTGGGCAGAGTCATGGACCGATGACGAACACTGCCAGTACCTCGAAGCACTCCTGCTGGAAGACTGTGACCAATGGGTGCTTGTGGCTGTGGATGACAAGACTGAGGAAGTCACGTCCATGGCTATCGTGACCAAAGACATCGATGCCCACGTGGGGCACTGCTTCAGTGTCCTTGCGAACTTCAACCGGACAGACGCTGTTGACACACGCTTCCAGCGGTACGTACACCGGTTCGTTCAGCGACTGTCCCGGGATGCCCAGCGTCCCTACTACTGCTACACACACATGCTCCCTGATGGGTCTGGGTGTGTGACCAAACACATGAAGGTACCCTCATGAAGAGCAAACTCATCCGGAAGCCCCTGCACGCGGTTGCCAAGCCCCTTGGGCTGTCTGGCGTCACCGACCAGCTCACGGGCATGGCCAAGCCACAAGTCCCTGACGCTGCCGCGGCGGCTGTCAACAACGGACCCTCGCCTGTCGAGCAGTCCCAGATCGCTGCCAACAACGCCATCGCTGCGGCGCAGCAGGCGGCCGCGAACCTGCAGCGGAACTTCTCCCAGAACCTCCAGAACCAGAACGTGTCCCAAGTGGTCCCTGGCGGTGACGCTGCTGTGGCCAGTGCTGGCACATCTGATCCCCGCCGGAAGCGGGGTCTTCAAGGCGTCTGGTCTTCACTCGGATTCTGAACCATGTCTGGCACGTACCTCACCCCAGATGCCGCCTTCACCGAGCTGCAGGATGGCGCTGCGCTGCAGGCGGCCAGAACATACGCCAAGTATACCATCCCGTCCCTCGTACCCCGCCAGGTAGAGGTCGGGACGCGGGAGTCTACACGCACGTGTGCTCCCAGCATCGGAGCTACGCTGGTGAACAACCTCGTAGCCAAACTCGTCGATCTCCTCTTTCCGGTCCAAACGCCCTTCTTCTCGCTCTCATTCTCCCCGGAGATGCTCAAGCGGATTCAAGATGATGGCCTGATATCGCAGGCTGAGGCTGAGGACAGGCTGGTGGAGTTGGCGAGGGCAGCCAAGAGACGTCTTGATGCCAACCAGGGACGGGCCAGGATGATGCTGGCCCTGTCCCACCTCATCATTGCAGGGAACTGCGCCATCCACAGAGACCAGAAGGCGAACACGCTTCGGGTGCTGGGGATGGGTAACTTCGTGGTCCAACGGGACAACATCGGCCGAGTCATCCAGGCCGTGGTCAAGGAGCAGAACTTCTACAAGGCCCTGCCCCCGGACATCAAAGAGGCCCTGGCAGGCACTGGGAAGTCCTACAACGATCGATCGAAGGTGGACATGTACCAGTGGGTTGACCTGGAGTGGAAGCCCAAGCAGGCTGGCTACAGGGTCTCCTACTGGGCGGACTCAGTGCAGTACAAGCCGTCGGAGTGGTACCCGGAGAAGACCTGCCCGTGGTTCTTCCCGGTGTGCAACCTGATCCCCGGCGAGCACTACGGCCGTGGTTACGTCGAGCACTATGGCCCCGACTTCCAGATGCTGGCCGAGCTGTCGGCTGCCCAGCTGTCGTACGCGCTGAAGATGCTGGAGGTCCGGTGGTTTGCGGACCCAGCCTCTGGTACCCGGATCGATGACCTGGCCAAGTCCGTGGATGGGTCTGTCCTGTCTGGTGCCCCGAACATGGTCGCTCCTGTGGAGCTGCCTGGTGGGCAGAAGCTGGCGGTGGTCATGGACCTGGTCCAACAGGCCCTGCTGCGACTCCAGAAGCCGTTCATGTACACCGGAGAGGTTCGCGCAGCGGACCGCGTGACCGCCTATGAGCTTCAGCGGGATGACCGTGAAGCCGGCCAGCTGCTAGGGGGTGTGTATAGCACCTTAGCATCGGAAGTACAGGAGCCCCTTGCTTACCTTCTGGTATCGGAAGTGGACAAGGCTTTCGAAGTCCATGTCATCTCCGGGAACATTCAAGCGTCCGTCGTGACGGGGAGCCCTGCCCTTGGCGCCAGCACTGAAGTCGATTCGCTTCTCGAAGCAACGCAGCAGATTGCAGCGGCTATACCTGTCGCTCAGCTTGACGCTCGTGTGGATTCTAAGCGAGTTGTTGATGTGATCCTGCGTGGGAAGTCCATCCCGCCCAGTCTCATCATGTACACACCGGAAGAGCAGCGTGCCAACGAAGAGGCCGCAGCCGCCCAGCAACAGGCCCAGGCAGCCCAGCTTGAAGCCTCAACCGCGGTGGATCAAGCCGCAGCACTTGGACAAGTCTTAGGACAATGAGCGTAACTCTTACTCCAGATCAGGTCTCCGCGATCCTGCAGGGCGTGCAAGCCATCGCTAGCGCCCTTCAGAGCCCTGCAGAGGCCCCTCAGAGCGCTCCAGAACCCGAGGTGGTGCAATCACCTTACCTCGGGTACGAAGAGCGTGTAAGCCCTTCTGGGGCCTTCAGCATGCGTACATACGTGAATGCTGGGGAGCCCAAGTGGGGCCAGCAGGAAGCCAATCTGACCACATCGTTCGCCGGGCTGCCGGCCCACGCAGCATCCACCTTCGGTAACCTTTATGTCCAATGAAGCTCTCAACACCGACCAGACTGAGGAACAACCAGACGTTCAGGAAGATCAGGGACTACTTCAGTCTGCAGAACCTCAGTCTGCAGAACCTGCACCCCAGCCTGCGAATGAACAAAGGGAAGCTCTCGGTAAGCTTGAAGTACCTCGCACGATTGCGGGATACAGTACGCGAGACGTTGACCCCCTGACGAACTCCCTGCTCCAGTCCCTGGTGGCCATGACCCCGGGTGTGAACCTGGATGAGATCATGGGGGACGCTCTGGACTACCTGGACCCCAGCCGGATCAACGAGCACACGCTGCAGCGGCTCCTGCCGGGCCGGAGTGCTGCTGTGAAGGGTATCATCACCCAGATCATCGACTCGGTCGGCAAGCACTACGAAGGGACCGTCAACGGTATCCTGAACAAGTTCGGTGGCCAGGAGGCGTACCAATCGTACCATCAGCAGTTCACCCAGCACGCACCGAAGTCCATCCAGGACCAGGTCCAGCAACTCTTCGACAAGAAGACAGTCAAAGGAGCCGAGCAGGCAGCTCAGATCATGTTCGATTTCGTCCAGATGGCCGGCCTGGTGCCGGATGGGACTGGCAAGACCACCCCAGTAAATGTGAACCCGGTACCGGCAGGTGGTGGCGGTGCAGGTGGCGCGGGTACGTCGTACGCCGAGATGAAGGAAGCCCTTCACAAGGCCCTGAATGAGGGCAAGCTTGACGCCTTCGACTTCAACGAGGACAGCGAGCAGCTGCTGAAGACCATCCTGGCCCAGCGGGTACGTGGCAAGTCTCAGGGTCGCCCGGGCAACCTGGCGTCGCGTGACATCAACAGGCACTGACATGGCATACATCATCATCAAGGCCAAGGACCAGGCTGTGCCCCGCAAGACTGGGGGCCTCAGCCGGGAACAGGCCAGCGAGTTCATCACAAGCATCAACCCCAAATCGTCCGACCTGAACGCCCAGTTCAAGGAAGTGTACGAAGCCCGCCATTACGGTAAACTCTCGGAACAAAGGAGCCGATAACCATGGCATTCTACTCGAACCAAGAAGCAAACTCTCGTGCTCACTGGGCTGGCGCAAACGCGTCGATCGATGTGCACAACGAAATGCTGGAAGCGCTGATCGAACACGGTGTTCGTCAGAACTCCCAGTTCACTCGGAACAAGTGGACCCAGGTGAAGTACACCGAGGGTAACACGAACACGATTGGCCACCGGATGATCGGCGGAACCACGACTGGTGTCCGGCAGTATGGTGAGCTGCTCGAACCGAAGCGCATCGTGAACGAGAAGGTCATCATGAAGGTTGACCGAGCCGTTTACACGCAGGTCCAGACTGACTTCTTCGACGACTGGACGGCACCGTCCTTCTCGGTGGAGTATGCTGCCGAGGCTGGGCATGCCCAGGCCAAGGAGTACGACACCCTGCACATGCGGATGCTGATCAAGGCCCCGAGCTGGGCCCCCCCGGCATCACTGACCACCCGCTTCCCGGTGGGCCAGGCCACGAACATGAACGGCTACAACGCCCTGACTACTCGTGAAGCCAAGGCCAAGATGATCGCCGAGCAGCACAGTGAGGCCATCCTGCGTCTGTCGAAGAACGACATCGATACCTCGGGCCTGATTACGCTGGTGTCTCCGGACATCTACCACGTACTGTCCTCGTACTGGGATGGTCAGAACGCCCTGTGGCAAGCCACGGGTGCTGTCAACGACGCGTCTAGGCGTAAGCTGGAGCATCTGAACGGAATCCCTGTCCATGAGACGAACCTGTTCCCGACCGGCGCTGTTGCCAGCAGCCCGATGGGCGCGCAGTTCAACCTGTCGTCTGACGAGGCTCGTGGCCAGATCGTGATCTTCGACCCGCGCAAGGTGCTGATCACCCCGACGGCCAAAGAGCTGTATGGCTTCACTGAGACGTTCCCGTCCCAGCTGCACACCCTGATGACCACCATCCGGATGTTCAACGTGGGTCACAAGAACGGTGGCTCGGTGCAAGTCCTGCGCCCGGCAGCCTGATTGAGGCCGTACCGGCCTGGTAGTGTAACCACCCTGGCCCCTTCTGGGGCCGGGGCTCTTCCAATGAGACTATGGACTTCCTCGTAGCCGTCAACACGGTGCTCAATCGTCTCGGTGAGGACTCTGTGGCCTCATTGGACGAGTCAAACTCCTCAGTCCCTACTGTCCTGCCCCTGTTCGAGATGTACAGGGAGCAGCTTCTGCAGCAGGGCTGGTACTTCAACAAATTCCAGATCGAGGTGCCCAAGGACATCGTGTCCAATGGGTACAACCTTGGCCCCCAGGCACTGGCCTTCGAGCCAACGACTCCCGTCAAGGGTGTCCTGTCCCGAGGTGGTCAGTACCTGGTTGATCCCTACTGGGGTAGCATCAGTCACCGGGACATGCCTGACAAGATCACCGGCTGGGTCACCATGGACATGAGCTGGGAAGAACTCCCTGTCCTCGCCCAGCAGTGGGTGCTGTGGTCTGTGGCTGCGGACATGTGCACCCAGCGGTTCGGTGACCAGTCGGCCCAGACCCAGTTCTGCCTGTCCAAGGTGCAGCAGCTGGAGCCCCAGATGCACCTCGACCAGGCGCGCTCGAAGCAGTACAGACTGACGTCCCACCGTGCCTTCTCCTGCGGCTGTGACATCCTGGAATTCAACGGATCGAACTATGTATTTAGAGGATAGCATGCCCCCGCTGTGGCAGGGGGTCACACAGCAAGACCCCCAGTTCCACAAGCCTGGACAGGTGCCTAACCTCGTGAACATGTTGTGCGATCCGGTCACCGGCCTTCGCAGGCGTCCTGGTATCAGGTCCACTGCAGACCATGTGCCGGGGGGTGGCTTCACGAACGACAGCCTGTTCCACCAGGTGGTCGAGGTGTCCGGCACTCAGGTCGTGGTTGGGGTCAATACCCACACGGGCCAGCTGTTCCTGTGCAATCCCACGAACGGGGCCGTCATCACCCAGTGGGGCGTGAACGACTATTTCAAGGCTTCCAGCCGGTACTACATCCAGACAGCCATTGTCGGGGATCGCCTGTACGTGGCCAACCTGGAGAAGAAGCCCACCGTCGAGCGGAACACCACCACACAGGCCCTCCGTGAGTCCGGCTTTGCCTACGTGTCCTCCGGGGCCTTCGGTAAGACGTTCCAGCTGCAGGTGTCCTTCGCGGGGCCTTCCGTAGGCCGCTCGGTATGGGCCGAGTACAAGACTCCCGATGGTTCCCAACCTGGGGATGCCGAGAAGGCCACCCCTGAGTACATTGCACACCAGCTGGTGATGAACCTCCTGAACATCGTCATCAACTCTGGCCCATGGAATGGCAAGAAGGTGTCGGAGATGATCCACATCGCCAACGAGGGTGGGTACATCGCCTTCCGTGCCAACCGTGGGGCGGGCACCGACCAAATCACATCAGTGACTTCCACCACTGGGGCCACCTGGATCGTGACCTCCGGTACCGGCCACGTGCTGAACTCTGGAATGCTGCCCGGTGTAAATCACTGGCTGCTGAACGGCGCCGTGTTCAGGGTGGGTTCCGGTGACTCTGCCCCGTACTTCCGGTGGGATGAGAACCGCAAGGCTTGGCTGGAGACAGCCGCCCCGAACAGCATCACAAAGATTAACAACACCCCCGTGGCCGTCTGGTGGGATGGTACTCGGTGGTACCACAACGCCCCGAGCTTCTTCCCAGGCCGTCAGGCTGGTGATGACAACTCCAACCCCGAGTTCGCCTGGATGACCCAGGGCATCTCCGGCATTTTCGGTTACCAAGGCCGTTTGGGTATCCTGTCAGGCTCCCGGGTGGCCCTGAGTGCCTCTGGGAAGCCCAACGTGTGGTTCAGGACTACAGTTACTGAGCTGCTGGACTCTGACCCCATTGAGGTGGCCACAAGCTCTCAGAGCGCGGCTACGTACACCCAGGCCATCCAGTATCGCAAGGACGTTCTCCTGTTTAGCTCACAGCACCAGGCTTACATTCCGGGGGCCAACCGTGTTCTGACACCGAGGACCGCCACTGTGCAGGGCATTGACCAGTACGGTTCCAACTTCCGCGTAGCTCCACAGGTCGTGGGCCCCACGCTAATGTTCTGCCGAGACCTGCCTGGTGGGTACACCGGAGTCATGGAGATCAACCCTGCCACTCAGGTGGAGGGTGAGTACCAAATCTTCGACAGTACGCCTCATCTGCCTCGCTACTTCCAGGGCAAGGCTAGGTTCTTCAGGGCATCAGCTAATGCCCCGATGGCCGTGCTGGCCACGGACAGCGACTACACGGAGCTGTACGTGTACGAGTACGCCTTCGACGGGCAGGAGCGCATGCAGTCTGCCTGGCACAAGTGGGTGTTCAAGCACACCATCGTCGATGCCTTCTGGGTTGGCCCTACGCTCTTCCTGGTCCAGGCTGAGGGCAACAGGCTGTTCTATGGTACCATCGATCCTCGTGGAGACACCGTGGCTTTCCACCTGGATCACTGGAAGGAAGTCCGCTGGGATGGTAGCTGGTGGGTCCTTCAGAACACCAGTGGGGCAAGCTCCCCCTCGGGGGATCAGGTGTACTTCCACTCCAATCCGAACGACCCCATGTACGGCTCTGCGATCCTCGGGCAGCCTGCTGTGGGTACCGTAGCGGCAGCTGGCTTCACCTTCACCTCTCAGGTTACCCTGCCAGAGGTAACCGTGACAGGCTCGGATGGGCGGCCTGTTCCCTTGCGTGACAGTACGGTGCTTCGGTATGACATCGGGCTGAACGACGCGTACGACACCTGGGCCTTCATCGACTACGGTCAGTGGGGACATCGGCGGGAAGACCCTCCACCACGGCATGTGGTTCTGAAGCCTCGCAGGTTCACCAATGGTCGGCTACAGCTTGGGCGGTCTTGGGTTGTACCCAGAGCGTACTGTCAGCTGATCGTCAGGGCCAAGGCCAATGACCACTACATCACCCTGAACGCCGTCTCGGGGTACCGGATGAACATTACCGGTGTGACTTACGCACTGCAGTACACACCTCTGTATCCAAGGAGACAGTAATGGTATGGTGGATGGCAGCCGCCTTTGCGGCGTCAGCGGCCACGTCGATCCTCGGTAGTCGGAAGCAGGCCAAGCAGGCCCAGGCTGCCGAGGATTGGCAGAACAGGTCCAACGCCGAGGCTGAATCCAAGCAGATCATCAAGGATCGTCTGGCGACGTCAGTCAGGAACGCATACGCTACGGCTGCCCGGGCTTCGGCCCTGGCAGTCCAGAAGCAGCAGCTGGCCAATGGCCAAGCCAACACGAGGGCAGCAGCGCTGGCTGCCACCGGGACGGCGAGGGCCAACAATGCTGCGACAGGTACTGAGGGGGCCTCGGCACAAGCTGTGGCCACCGACATCCAGATGAAGATGCAGGCCGATATCGACCAGCAGAACCTGAACTACAGTCAGGCTGTGGACGATACTAACCAGGAGCTTGATACCCAGCTGATGAACACCAGGATTGGTGCTCCGGATGGGGTCCGTAACTACTACTCCTCTGGGGTGGGCAAGTCCTGGAAGCAAGGTGCCTGGTTGGGCCTGGCCAATGCTGCGATTGGCTTCGGCATGCAGTACATGAACGCCAAGGCCAGCCTGGGGGCTGGTGCTGCGGACAACACACCCAAGAACCTAGGATCGGGCCTGAGGGCTTCTGTGAACAGGGCTGGGGGCTTCTCAACGAACGCTGGTACCGGCCTGAAACTGGGCGGGGGTACTGGTCTACGACTGTAAAACATGGCAATCCTGCGAGACTCTGAGCCGTTCCGTCGGCAAACCGATGACACCCGCAAGGCGGGGCAGTGGTCTGGTATTGGCCAGGCTGGGGCCTCGCAGGGTGCATCGCAAAAGCGCTTCCACAACAACGAAGGCTTTTACAATGCACTGGACCGACTGGGGGATACCCTCCACAAGGGTCTGCTGAAGAGACAGCAGATCGACTTCGACAATGCCTACCTGGCTGGTCAAGCCAAGGCTGGGATCATCCAGGCTGAGGATGAGATCCAGAACGACCCGCTGACCCGAGACTTCGAGGTGGCTGGGTATCGTCAGGCCATGGCCAAGCTGGCCCTGGCTGAGGAGCAGCAACGCTTCAAGGAAGACCTGCCATACCTTCGAACCCTCGATGCTGAGGGCCTGGAAGGGTACATGACCCGCAGGCGGAACACGCTGAACCCAATGCTGGCCGGGCTGGCTGTCAAGGACCGTGCCGCGGCTGCTCAGCAGATGGCAGACCTCGACTTCAGCCACACCGTGCAGTGGAAGACCGAACGGCAGAAGTACATCATAGATGAGAAGATGGCTGCCACGACCACCCAGCTGACTGCGTTCCTTCAGGACATGCATGAAGCTCAGGTGCAGTTCGACACTGGCCAAATCGATGAGCGCTCCTACCTGACACGGATGAGCAGCTTCACCGAGGTGCTGAAAGCCACCTGGGATGATGACTCCCTGCCCCGTCAGGTGAAGGAACAGTTCACCGCCCAGGCATTCCAGTCTGCCCTGCAGCAGGGGAACACCCAGCTGTACGACATCCTGACGTCCCAGAAGTTCGACAACAACATCGGCTCGGAAGAGGTGGATGGCCCGAACTACCGGGAAGCCAGTACCTTCCTGGCCCGTCTGCCTCAGGAGACTCAGAACCAGCTTGCTGGCATGTATGCCCAGGCCGAGCAGAAGCGTTCCTGGATGAAGAACTTCCAGGGCATCCAGACGGTCGCTGACCTGCGTGCCCAGATTCACAACGAAGCCTACACCGGGAACCTCCAGGACTTCGACAGACTGACAAAACCCCTGATCCACTCTGGGGCCATGTCGGTTGACGAGTACCAGCAGATGCGTGCCCAGCTTCAGTACGTGCGCAAGACTGCTGACGAGAAGGCCTTCAGCCCAGCCCCGTTCCTGTCAGGGAACCTGATGGAGCTGCTGGCCAACGGCACCACGCCGGAGAAGGCTGCCCAGGCCACAGTGCAGCAGATGGCTGCCTCTGGTGCGTCCCCTGCCCAGATTCTCGATGCCATGACCACTGCTGCCAAGAACGGCATGGTGGCTGCAGCCGGGAAGCAGATCGGGCAGATGGCCGATGTGGCCATGCAGTCCGTGCTGTCCAACGACGGCAAGGTGCTGTCCCAGCACAAGGAGATGCTGGACTCGATCATCCAGAAGATGGACGACGAGGACAAGTCGGGCAATGTGTACTACCGTCAGACCATCATGGCTGGGATGTCCCCTGAGATGCGTGGTCAGTTCGAGGGGTACATGAAGAAGCTGAAGGCTGGGAAGTCCGTTGAGGTTGCTCTGTCGGAGATAGCCAAGGACGAGGCTGCTTCCAAGGCCATGCCTGCGGAGGCCCGTGCTGCCCGTGCTTCGCAGCTGCAGGACGTGTACAGCAAGGCTGATGCCATGGTCCGGGATCACCGGGGCCTGTTCGCCACCATGTGGCTGAAGGCGGGCGCCCTGTTGGGTGGCGAGCAGTCTGCTGCCGAGCTGAAGCTCCGGACATCCGACTGGGCCTTCGAGGACAACCACTTCAAGACACGCATCTACCAGAACGCCATCCAGGGCGAAGTCCGTGAGGCCATCAAGAGCATCGCCATGGCCAATCCGTCCTACGACGGTGACTCGGTGCTGGACCTGGCCCTGGCCGATGTGGCTTCACGCACCATTGAGACGAAGTGGGGTCCGGTGCCTCTGCCCCAGGGGTTCTACGACACCTTCGCTTCCAAGACAGGGCTTGGCCCCGGCCAGCAGTCCATGCTTGGCAAGGCCATCGATAACCTGACCCGCGCTGGGCATGAGGATGGGTATGTCCATGTCAAGGTGGACAGCAACGGCCGTCTGATGGCTGACTCGTACGACAAGTCCGGGAACATGGATGCTCTGGAATCCCACGAGCTATCCCCCGAGCTGATCCGGGATGAAGTCAAGCGACTGACCGACGCCGAGGCCAAGTACAACAACGCCGTCTATGGTGACGGGTACAAGGCTGAGGGCAAAGGGGGGTCGGTGATCTTCAACGGTGCCAACGCTGCTGGTGTTCCTCACCCGGTGATGTTCGCCGTACGGTGGGTGCTGTCCAAGTTCGAGGGGGTCACAGACACTCCGTACCAGGATGGCAAGTTCAAGTCTGTGGGTGTTGGGATCAACGAGCAGAACCCACACTACCCCGAGTCCGCCCGGAAGACAGGCAAGGCCAGCCCAGAGGACATCAACAAGTCCTTCGCCGCTGCGTCGGAGGCTGCCGTGAAGTCCGCCAAGAACATCCTCGAAGGTCTGGGGATGAACGTCGGCAACTCTGCCCTGCTGGAGATGGCCTCGTCCATGGCCTATCAGGGTGGTGAAGGCTTTGCGATCGGCAAGACCCCCTCGGCTAAAGCTGGAAGGGCCATGCTGGAAGCAGTGAAGGAAGGCAACTACGACAAGGCCCTGGCCGAGTTCAAGAAGACCGCAGTGTACAAGGTGAGTCCTGAGGACCGCCGTCGGTACTATGTAGCACGGCTGCACACAGCAGCCACATCATCGAAGGTTCAGTAATGGCGAAATACTCTGTCCCAATGCCCGGCCGCTTCGGTGGCCTGCCTGAGATTCCCCAGGAAACCCTTGGCCCTGGCAAGGCATCTGCTCATACCGGTCCGGGCTGGGCAGAGTATGGTGACTACACAGTCCGTGTCACGGACAAGTCCGAGCAGAACATCACCCCTGCTCGGGAGTCCAGAGCCCAGCGTGCCCAGCGCCGTGACGCTCTGGACCACAGCATGTGGGAGTCGTTCCAGGCCGGCCTCATGGAGACCATCCCTGCCAAGGTGTTGGCAGCGACGTGGTACGGCCGTCCGGACTTCAAGGACGACACACCCATCAACCATCACACTTACCTGCAGAACACCCCCCTGTCTCTGACTGAGGCTGAGCGAGAGTTCTTCATGGATAACGCCCGTGGGCAGAAGTCTGCCGAGTGGGCACTGGAACGAATCAAGGACTGGCGTCGTGTCCGGGAGACCGAGTCTTCCCATGCCGTGACTGCCTTCGGTGCCTCGATGCTGGACCCGGTGAACGTGGTCCCGGGTGGTGCTGCAGTCCGGTACGCCGGTGGTATCCGGAACCGTCTGATTGCCGGTGCCGTCACTGGTGCTGCCAACGCAGGGCTGGAATCGGCCATGAGCCCGCTGGGTGCCAACCCAGTAGAATCCGACGAGGTGCTGTCCGCTGGTATCCTCGGTGGGGTCACCGGGATGTTCTACCGTGCTCGGGTGAAGCCTGCCAAGGCCACGCCTGACAAGCCTGCAGACACGCCCGACACTCCTGCCCAGACGCCTGCCCCGCAAGCCCCTACAGGGCCCTCTACGGCCCTCTCTGTGCCGGGTAAGGCAACCACCCCAGCCCTGTCCCCGGAGTTCCCTACAGGCCCTTCTAAAGGCCCCATAGCCGGTTTGCTGGAGTCCCCCTCAGGTGACATGCCCCAGTACTACTGGGGTGCCCATCGGCCGCCTGCTCCGGAAGTCAAGCCAGTGGCCCTGCCTGACCCAAACATCACGCTAAGGCTGGAAGGCCCTGCGACTGGTGTGGTGGGCCGGGCCCAGGTGATTCCAATCCGGGAACCTGAGCTGCGGGTGATCGAAGGTCCGGCTCTGCTGGAAGCCCCCCAACGCGATCTGCAGAAGGCCCTGTTCTACGACAAGAATGCGGGTGCTGAGTATGTGGACTTCAAGGATGTCGATCCTAAGACTTCCCCTGTGGTCCGCCTGACCCAGGAGGAGATTGACAGCCTGGGACTCCCCCCGGACATCAAGATGCCCGTGGAGAACCCGGAGATCGTAGCCAAGTACCTCAAAGCTTCGGCCAATGATGAGCTTGGTGGGATCAAGGCTGGAGAACCTCTGAGGTTTGGCAAGCGTAAGGTCAAAGCCGCCAACGACGAGACCGTGGGGCACCGTGGTGCTGCCAACGACGATGTGGCCGGCAGGCACCTGCACGACACCGCATCCGCCAACGACACGGACTTCGGTAACCTGAATCCATGGGAGATCACGTCCCGCTTCACTGACTCTGCCAACGATGTAGAATACACCCGACCGGCCCTTCCGGCCCCTGTACGCGCCAAGCTGTTGGAGTACAAGGCCCGAAACTCTTTTGCTGTTAATGAGAATCAATTGCGTTTGGGGTACACGAAGGCTGATGTCGAGTCGATCGAAGCCCAGAAGCACCCACGCAACGCAGAGAAGCGCATAGCGGATGCTGCTCACAAGGCTGCTGTCGAGGCACGGAAGAAGGCCACTGCTGAAGCCCGTGCTGCTGCTCGGGAACAGCGTGAGGCACACCAGGCTGCTCTGAAGGCTGCCAACGAGGCCACGCGAGCTGCCAAGGCTGCTGAGGCGAAGGCCAAGGCTGCAGAGGCCAAGGCCAAGCTTCAGGCAGAGCGTGCTGCGAAGCGTGCTGAGGCCAAGGCTGCTGCTGCCCAGCGCAAGGCTGATCAGGCTGTCTTCAAGGCCAAGCAGGCACAAGCTGCTCAGAAAGCCTCTCAGAAGGCTTCAAACGGGCCTACAACGGCTTCGGTGAGTCAGGGTAGTACAACCCCCTCTGGGATGTCTCCGAACGATCCTGCGGTCCAACAGGCGGCTCAGCACACTGCTTCCCAGCAGGCTGCTGCCCAGCAGGGGCAGGCTGCTGCAGCTGGTGGTGGGTCTGGTAAGCCTCCGACACAGCCCCCGGCTGGACAGTCGGCTGCTGCCCAGCCGCCGAGTCCTCCCCCTGGACCGAATGCCACCCTGGCACAAATCCTGCAGGGCAATGGGCCTAACACCCTTGGTCACATCCCCGACCACGTTGGTAAGACGGTTGCGTCGAAGCTGGCCTGGAACATGCATAAGACCATGTCGAGCTGGGGCAAAGCCGGGCAGCTGGTCGCTGACCTGCTGTACGATGATGTGCTCAGCCCGGGCAAGGTGTCTGTGGAGTCAGAGCGTGCCGCTTCCCTGGCACAGCTGAAGCAACACCAGCACAAGTTCACGGACATGTTTCGGGAGCGGCTGAAGCAGGATGGCTGGGGTACGTGGGAGCAGATGACCCAAGGCCGTGGGTACTACAATGCCCAGCGCAAGCTGGAGCAGGCCCTTTACGCCGAGATGGCTGCACGGCAGAATGCCACCGCCACGGGTGCGCCTCATGTCAGCACCTGGCCTGATCTGAAGGAGCTGGCTGACCAGCTGGACCTGATCCACCGTGAGGCCCTGGACGAGCTGAAGCGTGCTGGTGTTGAGAACGCCGCTGACCTGAAGGAGTCCTCAGGCTACCTGTCCCGCAAGTGGGACATGTACGGGATGGAGCAGACCATCCAGCGTCTGGACAGCATGGGGCTTGATGGGAAGCAGGCTGTGGCTGATATGCTGCAGAAGTCGATCCTGGCCAGAACCCCACTGCTGCCCGCTGACGTTGCGATGGAGATGGCCAAAGCCATCCGGGACCGAACGCTTCGGAAGGGCTACTTCGAGGACAACATCGGACAGGGAGTCCCTGACGCCGTGAAGGCTACGGTGATCGATGGGATGAACAAGGCCGGCGTCCCTGACAGTGTGCAGAAGGCTGTGCTGGATGCGCTGGATGGTACTCAGGACGCCAACTCGGGTCCGCGGTATCTGAAGTCTCGGATCGGCATGGACCTGCTGTCTGAGGTCACCCTGCCCAATGGGGAGAAGCTCAGGCCAATCGATCTGCTTGACACGAGCATCAACCGAAATGTGGATCAGTACCTTCAGAAGGTGGCCACGGACGCTGCGCTGGCCCGCAAGGGTCTGGGCAAGACGTCTGACATCATGAAGGTCCGGACACACCTGCTGCACAACATCGACCCGAAGCATCGGGCTGATGCTGCCGAGCTGTTCGACAACACCATGGCCTACTACAAGGGCATGCCCTCGGGTGCCAAGGTGAATGAGAACTTCCGTAGGGTCCGTGCTCTGGGCAGCATGACTGCCCTGTCTGCCTCGGGTCTGTGGCAGCTGACGGAGATGGCTACCGTGCTGGGCAAGTTCGGTCTGGGGGCATCACTGAAGGTCATGGCATCCAAGATGCCTGGCTTCCGGTCGCTGCTGGCGCCTCAGAACGCCACTGCGCTGGAGCACATGCTGTCGGACCACTCCGCAGGGAGTATCCGTCTGCAGCCGTTCCTTCGCCGGTGGGAAGACCTGCACGACATGTCCATCGGAAGCCAGGCCAACAGGTTCGATCTGTTCCTGGAAGCCGGTCAGAATCTGGTGCCCTACGCCAACGGCATGAAGTTCATCCACCACATGCAGGCCAAGCTGGTTGCCAACCTGATGACCCAGCAGGTGGAGAACGCTGCCAAGGGGAACAAGAAGGCACGTACACTGCTGCAGAAGCTGGGTGTGGACGATGCTGCCATGTCCCGACTCGAAGCTGCCTATGCCAAGCATGGGCTGGACATCGATGCCTGGGACGATGCGGACTTCGACGCCATCCGTCCCGCCCTCATCCGAGGGATGGACGACTTCGTGCTGAAGCAACGCCTCGGTGGGACCCCGGCCTTCGTGGCCTTCAACCCCGTAGGCAAGCTGCTGTTCACGTACCGTAACTTCGTCATCTCAGCACACAACCAAATCCTGGTGCAGAACCTTGCGTCCAAGGACGGTGGTGCTCTGATGATGATGATGTTGTATCAGTATCCGCTGGCAGTGGTGGCTGCACAGGCCAATGCTACGCTGCGGGGGCAGGATGATGCTGACCCGCTCAAGGATGCTCTGGGACAGATGGGGGCCTTGGGCCTGCTGTCTGAACCGGTGCGCTGGGCCACGGGACAAGCCAATGCGTTTGGTTCCCCGGCCCTGATCCCGATCGACACCGGGATCAAACTGGGCCAGCAGCTGTTGCACGGTGAAGCGTACAAGGCGGCTGGGACTGCAATTAAGGCCGCTCCCCTGATCAGCATCCTTCCGGGGGTGAAGGGTCTGGGTGCAGCAGTCTCGAATCTGGAAGAGTAATGGCGACATTCGTCCGTGTCACATCGGATGGATCGCTGCGGACTATCGTCCTGCCCTTTACGTCACAGTACAGTGGGCAGGACGTTTCCGTCACGGCGATCACTGGCAGCATCCCCAACTGGGGTCTGTCCGGGAACACAGTGGTCTTTGGGGCCAATGTGCCTGCGGGCACCGTAGTGCAGGTAGCCCGAAAGACACCGGTGAACATCCGGTACAAGTTCAGCCAGGGGGCTGCCTTCACGGCAGGCAACCTGGACTTTGACCTGCAACAGCTTCTGAACATCTCAGAAGAGGCCCGGGACCTGGCATCATCCGGTATCGTCGGGAACCTGAACATGCAGGCCAACAGGATTGTCAACCTTGGTTCCCCTCGTGACCTGTCCGACGCTGCCACTAAGCAGTACGTAGACGAGGCAGTGAGCGCTGCTCGTGGGCAGGACTACTCGAACACTCTCAGGACTCTGGAGACTCGGGTCACGGTTGCAGAGGGCCGTATCCAGGCCCACAGCTCTGCGGTCGAGTCCCTGTCTACCCGGGTTCGTACTTTGGAAGGTACCCAGTCCCCGCTGCCCAACGGGTTCTTCCAGAATGGGAAGGTGAACCCAGAGTTCCTCCCGGACCGACCCAACAGCGGGGGTGGTCAGACTACGCCGCAGCGTCCTACTGGGGATGCGCACTTCAGGTATGTCCAGCGAGGCATGCGCCCAGACGGGTACCGTCAGGACTCCTACGCTATCCAACCGACCGACAGTGTCAGCACAAAAATCGCGTCTGTGCGCCTAGGGGCATCAGACAGTGTGTGGTACTCCTCCGAGTATCTGTGGGAGACCCCGGATGCCCAGACCGCCGCTTCACGTCTGGTATACTACAATGAGCTGAAGGATGCAAAGACAGAGCTGGCCGATGCTACTAACCAGCTCCGTAACCGTGTCCGAGCTCTGGAAAATGGCGGGTCCGGTGGTGGCGGTGGAGGTGGTGGTGGTACCGGCCTCTCGGTGAACAACCTGGGGGTTGCGGACCTGGGTGGTGCTACCCTGCGGAACATCGGGGCTCCTGTCCGGACCACGGATGCGGTGAACCTCGGCACCCTGCAGGAGATCATCGCCACCGACCATGCGGTGCTGGAGGAGAAGGCCAATACCTTCGTCCGTGCACTGGGTGTGGAGTTCCGTGATCGTGTCCTGCAGACAGAGAAGGCCGTAGACACACTTAGCGGGGTCGTGGAGCAGCTGAAGAACCAAGGTGGGGTAACCCCCCAACCGGCCCCTTCGCCGGCTCCTGGGGGCTCTACAGGCGGTCTTAGCATGGGTGTGATTGCCCTGCCTAGATCGACTCCTCGGGTGTTCACCTCTGGGGTGGCAAATCCCGGAAAGGGGGTGTCCGGCGGTGCGACGTCCTACGCCTTCGGCCTGACCCCGGGCATGTGGGAGTTCCGTATCCATGCCAAGGGTGGCAACGTGGCGGACGTGTCCTTCGTCGGGAGTGGCACCATGACCAGCTCCTTCGCCGAGTACACTATCCACACTGTTCAGAACTGCAGCCAAGTGACTGTGACACTGCCGGCCCCCGGCACCTGGTCCTTCAGTATCACTGGCGTCTACATTGGAGCACAAGTTGGCTGACGTAACCATCAATGCTGGGACAGACGACATCTGGTCCAGCGAGACACAAGCGAAGATTCGTGCCACCGAGACTGGTGACACGATTACCCTGGTGGGGAACTTCACCCTGCGTGACCAGTTCCAGATCCTAGGGGGTGCTACCACCCTGGACCTGACTGGCTGCAACATCGAGGTTGCCCCGCTGGAAGGTCAGACGGCCTGCCTGCTGCTGAGGAACACCGATGGCCAGCCCCGAAAGGAGACCCTGTGGGTCAAGGCCAAGGGCTGTGAGATCACGTACAACCCAGGGGCCAAGGCTAACCCTGCCACCGCTGTTCTGTACATCATCGACATCCCCAATGTCCGTGTGGATGGTTTGACCATCAAGGACGTTGATCAGTGCAACGGTATCGTGGTTGAGGCACGGTCTGAGATCGTCAGCCCGGTGTTCACGAACTGCTCTGTGAAGTTCAAGGACGGCAGTGACTACGCTCACTCCGAGCACGTGGCTTGGAGGTTCAAGTCGAAGCTGCTGTTTGCGACCGACACGAACAACCAGAACGACAGTACCCGTGCTGGCCGTATCGCAGGCCCCTCGGGCCATGCCCAGGTGGAGTACCTGTACCTGACGAACTGCACAGCAGAGGGTGGGTACTATGGCTTTGACCTGTCCGGTGTGGTCCGTGGACGCATCCTGAACTGTGTGGTCTCGAACAACATGCGTGGGATGTCCCTGCAGGACAAGACCTACGCTGTCTCGGTCGAGCACTGCCGTGTGTACGAGAACGAGTCGGCTGGTATCCACCTGGCCTACGGCTCTGAGTATTGCCTCATCGCTAACTGCCTGGTGTGGAGCACTCGTGCCACTGGTGAAGCTCTGATGCAAGCCTATGTGGGCACGAAGTCCAACACCTTCCGGAACAATGCTGTGTTTAGCTCCGGGAACCCCACCCATGCCTTCCAGGGCGCTCTGGGTGAGTTCCTGTGGGTGGAGAACTGCACTGCCCGTGTAAGCTCCGTAGCGCACGCTGTGGTGGCTTCTGAGGCCCAGTGGGACACCAATGTGAACGGTACGTGGCACTCCCGGTCCCGTGCAGCGGCGAACCAGAACGGTCTGAACCAGAACCTGGACAACTACGTCTCGGTGAAGAACAGCACCCTGCTTCTGGAGAGCGGCATCCCCCTGATGTCCGTGACGTCCGCCGTCCTGGCGGATGGTCAAGGTAAGGCTACCACGAAGTTTGACAACGCTACCCTGGCACAGCCTGGGCTGAGTCAGCTTGTCCGTGTCCAAGCCAAGGATGGTCAGACCCTTCCAATGCCTGGTGGTATGCATGGCCCGATCCCTCAGGAAGCTGGCGGTTCGATGAACATCGTGGTGACTGGTCGGACTGGGAACGACTTCGAGACTCGGGCTACCGGTCTGCACCGGTTTGGCTTCAAGCCTGTGGGTGGTGGGACTCCTGCACCTCAGCCCCCGACTCACCAGCCAGGGCCGACACCTCAGCCGCAGCCGCCTACACCACAACCCCAGCCACCTACACCGCCAGCCCCCGGTATCTCTGAGGAGTCCACCCTGGCAGGGCTCAAGGGTACGAACCTGGTGGCCGTCATCACCTACCCAGAGGAAGCTGGTATCCAGACCCGTCAGTGGGCAGACTGGGTGGCCTTCTTCGAGGTTACCGATGGCGAGGTCACGAAGTGGCCGGACAACATCACTGTTCCTCAGTGGAGTGGTTCCCGTGGGTTCCCTGCAGTGATCCTGCCGAAGAACGGCACCGTCAAGGCCGAGTGGAAGAACCTGACCCGTACCTTCGTCGAACTCGACGGTGGCCTGGGATACGTGGGCTCTCACAGCAGCATCAGTGGTGTCCAGTGGTACGCTCGTGGACCTGGCATGAAGATCGCCAACCCGGCTATAGCCAAGGACCGTCTGACTGGCAAGGCTGTAGAGGTCACTGAGAACCCATCGAACTACGAGGGAACTGTTGGCTCAATTGCCCCGTCAGGCTACGCCACATACGTGTGGGTGTCCGATCTGGCCAAGGGTGTCTTCCAGTTCGTGGCCATCCGGAATGGTGAGGCTGTGCCGATCCCTGCTGGCGACTTCTTCACGAAGTCAATAACGTTCACGGATCCCAAGAACTTCCCGTGCATCGTCTGGGATGGTGAAGGGTTCCCGAACGACGCTACCCTGCGTGACATGACCATCACCTGGGCTACGGTGCCTGTTGAGTACAGTGGTAAGGCCGGGCCTCACACCGCTGGTTCCAAGCTCAGCCTGGCAAATCCTCGGAAGTCCCAGCGCAAGCTGAATGCTACGACCACAGTCGATGTGGCCGAAGCAACAGTAACCGCGTGGTTCCCGAAGAAGCCTGGCAGCAACGCGGATGCTGGTGCTCCCGACAACAGTCTGGGTGGTTCCAACCGTGAGCGTGTAGAGCGTGCCATCCAAGGTGTTCAGGTCGGCCACCACTTCGGTAACTACTACCCGATCCCGTGGTTCACTTCCCCGGGTGTCCGCCGTAGTGGTGCCCCGGTAGTAGGCCAGGGTATCGGTGGTTCCGTGGTGATGGGTGCTGCGAAGTCGTACCGTGAGATGCAGGGCACAACCCTGTGGAACGAGAACATGGACGGCTCCGAGACCGCAGCCTCGATGCGTGCTGTGGCTGACCGCAAGTTCAACCAGTACAACACCTGGTTCTGTGGGCTGGCTTGCACAGGGTGGACGTTCAACCCGAATGCCATGTACCAGATCAGACGTGCCAAGATTTACGTTCTGCCGAAGGGCCAGAACAGGTACGTCAAGGTGTACGACGAGTCTGGTACCGGAGCACTGGGTACATGGGCGAACGACTACATGTGGAACATGTCGGGTAACCCTGTAACCCAACTGCCTGGGTACACGGCTGGTCGGCCGTCACTTGTGGCGTCTCGCTCTGGTGGCATCGCTTCGATCAAGGTGGCTACGCGTCCCGAGCTGGTGTCCCACGGGGGCTCCAATGACGTGACCGTGCCAGGTCTGATCAACTACGACTACGACGGCATCGTCGTTGAGTATGAGGCCCGACTGCACCCGGATTGGACCCATGCCAAGATCGCTCTGCAGATGGGTATGGACGCCAAGATCGAGGGCCACACTCCCCCGAGTAACTGGTACGTGGGCATGGGCCTGTCGAACCTGCGTCTGCTTACGAAGGATTGGCAGACATTCGCGTGGTGTAACGCCAAGTCTGGTCAGGACAGTGGTCGGGGTGGTATCGCCTGTGACGACTCCCGTCTGCTGAACGCAACCTTCCCTGACTGATGACTGCCTTACAGGCAGGATAGGAGAATCAATGGAAGCATCCCTGCAGCAGCAGCTGCAGGATGCCCTCTGGAAAGTAGCCGAGCTGCAGGTCAAGTCCTTCCAGGACCGCCTGCAGCAGGATATGGCAGATGGCATCCCGACAGACGCTGCAACCCTCACAGCAATTACTTCTGCCCTGAAGCTCCATGGGGTGCACCTGGGTGCTTCCCAGCCGGCTGCCGAAGACCCCGTATCGGATGTCCGCGGACAGCTGGATGAGCTGAAGGCCAGACTGGCCCAGCGCAGACAGTCCCTCAACGCTGAGGCCGTGTCAAGGGTTCTGCAATGATTCGTTCTGAAGAAGAACGTCTGAGGATTGCCTTGGAGACATCCGAGGCATTCCCAGAGTTCCTGGACTTCGCATGGCTTGCTGCCGAGAAGTACATCCCCGGCTTCCATGTCATGTCTGCTGTGCAGGAAGACATGTGCCGGTACCTTCAGTATGGTCCTCAGAAGCGCATGCTTCAGGCCCAGCGTGGTGAAGGCAAGTCGTACATCACGGCATTCTATGTCGTGTGGAGATTGATCCAAGACCCGAAGGAGATCATCCTGGTGATGTCCGCGGGTAAGGAGCTGGCTGAGCAGATGTCCCACCTGCTTACCCAGATGATCATGAGCTGGGACATCCTCGAATACATGGCCCCGTCGGCCAACGACGGTGACCGTACTGGGGTGAAGTCCTTCGACATCCACCGGATGCTGAAGGGTCTGAACAAGTCCCCCTCCATCTCGATCGTGTCATCCCGTACAGCTCTGCCGGGCCGTCGTGCCTCGGTGGTGCTGGCCGATGACGTGGAGTCGGATGAGAACGCCCTCACGGCTGCAACCCGTGAGAAGCTGCTGAACAAGTGCCGTGAGCTGTCCCGCATCTGTACCCATGGGGATGTGATCTTCCTGGGCACACCGCAGACCAAGGACTCGATCTACAACTCCCTGGAGCGGATGGGGTACGATGTCCGTGTGTGGCCTGGTCGTTACCCTGCTCAGGGTGAGGACATCTACGGGTACAAGCTGGCTCCGATGATCCGTGAAGCCATGGACGCCGACCCCAGTCTGAGGACAGGGGGTGGGATGTCCGGGCGGATGGGCAAGCCTACAGACCCTACCCGGTACACCGAGCAGGAGCTGCAGGACAAGGAGCTGGCAGATGGCCCAGAGCAGTTCGCTCTGAACTACCTGCTGGACACCAGCCTGTCGGATGAGATTCGTCTGCAGCTGAAGGTCCGTGATCTGATCGTGGGTGCCTACCCCACAGACCATGTACCTGACCAGCTGATCTGGAACAGGGACAACCAGAACCGTGTGCCTCTCGATCCGCTCTTCCCCCTGGTGGGTGTGGAGCTGTACTATGGCATCCGGACTGGGGAGCGTTTCGAAGTGCCCAGCACCGTGTGGTGCACCATTGACCCATCGGGTGAGGGGGCTGACGAAACGGCCCTTACAGCCGCTTGTGCCGTGGGTGACAACATCCATATCCTCGGCATAGATGCGTTCCGTGGCGGGCTTTCTGAGGCCAACCAGGACCGTTTCCTGGGTTTCTTCAGGAAGTACAAGGTGACCCACATCCGTGTGGAGTCCAACATGGGACATGGCCTGTTCGAGCTGGGGCTCAGGAACCTGCTGAAGGGGACTGACCTGGCCCACCTGGCCAGCTGTGTCTCTGGTGACTACAGCACAGGCCAGAAGGAGCGTCGGATCATCAACACGATCCGGCCTGTCCTGGAACGGCACCGCCTCGTGATCCATGAGGATGTGCTGAAGCAGGATGCCCAGTGCTGCATGGCATACGGTGTCGGTGAGCGATCGAGCTTCAGCCTGTTCCACCAGATGTCGAACATCACCACCGATAGAGAATCTCTAGCCCATGATGATCGCCTCGATTCCCTGGCTATGGCTGTGCAGCTCCTGGCCCCCGCCATCATGGCAGACCCTCAGAAGCTTGCTGAAGAGCGCGAAGCGCAACAATGGAAGGAGTGGGTAGACTCCCTATTCAACCCCAAATGGAAAGACAAAGCACATTCTGGACTTGGTGGTCCTACACCGTGGGATCGATAACGACCGTTGTAGGAGCGATTGACATGCAGACTGTTGCCGTGGTCGTGGGTATCCTCGCTACCCTCGGCACATGGCTTGTGAACTGGTGGTACAAAAGGAAGGAAGACCGAAGAGCAGCTGAGTCCCATGAGTGGGAACGTCAGGCCCGCTTCGGTCTGCTGAAGTGATGGGAACATGGATACTGAGGCTGGCTGGCTTCGCATTTCCGAAGAAACTGCTGGCCATCCTGGGCCTTGGGGCTGTGGTGGCCGTAGGAGCCTCATACAGCCTCTACAAGGCCTCGGTGACACAGGACAAGGTGATTGCCCTAGAGAAGGCCCTGAGCCTCTCTGAGGCCCGTTTAAAGGCTCTGGAGGGCGTTGCTGCAGAACAGGCAGAGGTGCTCCGGAGGCATACCCAGGTGAAGGAGAGGCAGAATGCAGTTCAGTCGAAGGTCAGGCAGGCTGCTGCTGGTCCTGGTCCTGTTGATCATGCCCGGGTGCAGCGTGCTGCAGAAGAGGCCCGTAGAGCCCTCAGGGGCCTCTCGGAGTCTCGGCAAGGTAGTTCCCCCACCCGTGTGTCTGGAACGCCCTGAAGGGCCTCCTGACGCGTCTGAGGGTGATCCCTGGGGATCGGCTCTGCAGTTCCTGCTGTGGGGGAATGAACAAGCGCTTGCCAGGGAGCTGTGCAGGCTGGAGATACAAAGGAGTCTAGATGGACCTGGGAACACTGACAAGTGATGACCCCAAGTACAAGAAGCGTGTGGGTAAGGGCTGGGTGCAGATGCATGGCCTGTACAACCTTCGGATCGGAGCGTCTGGGAATCAGGTGGCTGTCCGGTTCAGATCTGAGTTGACTGGGAACCTGCAGGCCATTGGGTTCTATGCCCAGTCGGGCAGTGGGTATGCCCTGGGGAATGGTGGGAGTGCCACCATCACGCTGAGGGAAGACGCTGGTGGGAAGCTGGGCGCCATCCTGGGATCTAACACCCACAGCTTCTCTGGGGATGGGCATAGCGCTGCCTCTGGTAAGGCCATCCAGACCCGTGTGAACCTGAATGGCCACATTATTGCTGGCCGGCACTACTGGGTGGTCTTCGAGAATGGGGATCAGGGGAACTACACGAGCTTCAACAATGCCAGCCTTCGGAAGGACATGGGATCACAGCCTCATGTCTGGCAAGACCCAAATGACTGGTCCGTCTGGTATGGTCCGCTGCACAACCTTCAGAACTACAGCACTGGTGCTCATCCGCAGCTGAAGGCTTACCCCATCCTGGCCCTACACACCGATAAGGGTACCTTCGGGTACACACCCATTGAAGGTGGTGCAGTACAGAGGAACACCACCCGGAATGGACCTCTGACCTGCTACGAGGGGAAGAAGATCGCTCAGGTCTTCCACAACGTCAGGGGGCAGCTGGAGGGGCTCTCGGTAGCCCTGGGGCCGTCTGTCCAGGATCAGGTCTTCAGGATCACCATCAAGGGTGTTAATGAGGTGGGCATGGAAGTCACCTGCCTGTGGAAGGAACCGCAGGAGCGTGAAGCCCTGATCACGAACTACTACGCCAGGGTGTATCCGTGGTGGCACTGGTTCATGCCGTCCGCAGTCTTTGCCTCTGGGGATGTGACAGTCACCATCGAGTCTGACCAGATGTTTGGGTGTAACCCAATCCGCTGGGGTGGTCCCTTCGAGTATGGTGGGAAGCCTGTCTATACCGCTGATGGTCAAGACACAGGCTATGCCATAGCACTGTTGCCCAATGGACAGTTCCTACCTATCAACCACAATGCATGGCAGAGCAACGGCTCCAACAAGGAGTCTCAGTGGCCTATGACGCTGCACCTCCTGTA
>ERZ773010.184-NODE-184-length-47295-cov-25.241067_pt1 | contig 47295 bp, 39 predicted proteins | sample MGYA00580842_ERZ773010 | MGnify/ENA primary metagenome ERZ773010 (study PRJEB29015, sample SAMEA2737982) | human oral metagenome | biome: human oral; feature: human-associated habitat; material: dental | place: China | collected 2107 ... | reverse complement strand
CAGAGAAAAAACAGGGTAACTATAGTACAAATCGATTTGTACTATAGTTGGGAGGAAAAAGGAGATAAAAAGAGACGAGGATGAGAGGGAAGACGGTAGAGCGAAACGTTACTGCTCCGCCCCTTGCGCCTTTAGCTCGCGCTCGTAGCTCTGGAGGCGCTCGATGATGTCGTCGATGTCGCCACCAAGGGCGGCAGGGATGTTGCTACGGCTGTAGCGGATGCGGTGGTCGGTGATGCGATCTTGGGGGAAGTTGTAGGTGCGGATCTTCTCGCTGCGGTCGCCGGTGCCCACCAGAGCGCGGCGTTCGGCGGTAAGCTTGGCGTTTTCTTCATCAATCTTGCGCTGGAGGAGGCGGGAGCGCAGGACGCTCATAGCCTTCTCGCGGTTTTTGATCTGCGATTTTTCGTCTTGATTGGTGACGATCATACCAGTCGGAAGGTGGGTGATGCGCACGGCTGAGTCGGTTGTATTGACGCTCTGCCCGCCGTGGCCACTCGAGCGGTAGATATCGATGCGGAGGTCATTGGGATTGATGGTAATGTCTGTCTCTTCCGCTTCGGGCAAGACTGCTACTGTGGCGGTGCTGGTGTGGATGCGTCCCTGGCTCTCGGTAACGGGCACGCGCTGGACGCGGTGCACACCACCCTCAAACTTGAGTTTGGCGTAGGGTGCATCGCCCGAAATCTTGAAGATGACTTCTTTGTACCCACCAGAGTCATTGGCGGACTCGCTCAGCAGCTCAGTGCGGTAACCATGCGCCTCGCACCAGCGCAGATACATGCGGTAGAGCTCGGCCGCAAAAAGCGAGGCTTCGTCGCCGCCAGCGCCAGCCCGGATCTCCATGATGATATTCTTCTCGTCATTAGGGTCTTTGGGGGTGAGGAGGACGAAGAGCTCGTCGTCTAGCTGGGCAATGGTGGCTTCGTCTTCGGGAATCTCGAGCTTAGCGAGCTCGGCGAGCTCATCGTTGCCCTGAGCGAGCTGACGCGCCTCAGCCAGCTGCTGCTCCACGGTAGCACGCTTGGTAGCGGTAGCAATGATGGTCTCAAGCTCCGCAAAGCGCTTATTCTTGGCGGTAAAATCGGGTGCACTATACGCATCAGGCTGGGCAAGAAACTGCTCTAGCGCAGCACGCTCAGCCGTCAGGGTGGCGATATCGAGAGAAATTTTGGGCATATAGTAGTGATTATACCACGAGAAGTGGCCGCCAGACCACTTAAGTGTATTACTTTTGGCTTCTGATCTCCCATCAGTTTTAGAAACTTGCCTATAGAGAAGAACATTTCATAATACATTGACAAATCAAGAGAGAGAGTACATTAGCTAGTATATTGAGTCAACTCAAGCGGAACTTTAGCGATATGACAGAAAAAATTAGCAATAGACGTGAGCAGCTACAGCAAAAACCATCTCAAGAGATAATACGTACTCACGAGATATCATGGCATGCCCTGCGCGGCTATGACTTTGCCGGGCTCGAATCGATCCTCCAGTACGGCTTAGAGCCTGCTGATAACCAGCAAAATCATTGCGTCTGTTTGTCTACTGCGCCCGTAGCAGCGTGGTTGGCTGATAGACCAGCTAATTCGTTTTATATTTACACACTGCGGAATGGGATTAGCCTTGCAATTGATACAGGGCATAAACGCCCAACGGGCGACTATGGCGGCTTTTTGGACGAGATAAGGGTGAGCCATGTGCAGCCAGATAAAATTGCTGGAATTATGTTGCCAGACCAAGCGCTGAGCCAACCACTTGTAGATATGACAACCCAGAGTGAGCCCAGGAAACCCCAGCAAGCAGAGAGCTATATTCGTCGTACGGCAAGACATGTGCAAGCCTTGGGTGCAACGATAGGCGAGGCAGACCAAGCGTATTTGCAAGAAGCTATCGAATTGTCTCGTGATGGAAAGCCTTTTTCTCGTGAGCAGAATGATGCTATCCAAGCAATGTTTATGAATTATTACTCGCAATGTTTGGAGCAGTTAGGTTTGGAGCCGACCGTAGGAGAGATGATACAGCTTGTTTTTGCAAGAGTAAACAAAACTCTTGATATGTATGGCTGGACGGAGGAGCAGAAGCAGGAAATTGGCCGAAGAAATGTTCATGAGTCAGTGCAAAAAGTTGGTGCTTGTGCTTTGGGTGGCAGTAGTATATTTATGGGGGATGATTATACAAGAGCTACTGGAGGATTTGATGAATTAGTAAATTATGGGGGAAACCGAGCACTTACCTCTAGTGATCTATACTTGTTGCGTCAGCGTCCTGTGAAGAAGCGTCGTCATTGATTACGTGCGAGCCGCCTTTTGCATTCGCTATTTCATCGTGATACTCCTGCAGATAGGCAACTACACGCTCGATACGTAGAGGATTAGCTTGGGGAGGCTTATTTCTGTTTGTTAATCTAATAACAGCGGAGAAAAGATGAAATAAAAAGCACCTTCTCTAGAGAAGGTGCTGTGCGCTAAATGCCTGTAGTAGATTGCTCTACGCAGCCTTAGCGAAATCGTCTTTACCAGCACTGGCTTGAGCGGCTTTGGCAGCCTTTTTAGCATTCTGCTTCTTGGCTTTGTTGGCCAGAGCGGCGCGGCGCGCCTCGGCGGCTTTGCGGCGTGCCTCGAAGCGGTCGACCCGGCCCTCGGTGTCGATAATCTTCTCCTCGCCGGTGAAGAATGGGTGAGACTTGCTGGAGATATGGATCTTGACGAGCGGATACTCGTTGCCATCCTCCCAGGTGATAGTGTCGTCGGTCGCGACCGTCGACTGCGTCAAAAACGCAAAGCCCGCCTGATCATCGCTAAATACGACAGGGCGGTAGGTTTGTGGGTGAATACTGCTTTTCATAACCGCTATATTGTAGCAGAGAGGGTGGGGGGTTGTCAAAGAACGTTCTCTGTAGAAGAGATATGGTATACTATAGACAATTTAGGACTATTTTGAATGAAATATCATCAGCGATATATAGACTTACCAAATACGGTAGCATCTTCTCATAGAGAAAGGTTGCCTAGTGATAGCAGTGCTGAAATAGGTCAAGTGTATGAGGGCAATGTGTTGGAGTCTGATAGAGCTGTGTCTCATGCTGAAGTGCAGCCTCCTGAAGAGCTCTCCCGCGAGCGTGAGAACACCCTTGCTGATTCCAGGCGAGATGTTACTGCGGCCTTTCGTGATACTTCTGTAGTACAAGAACTAACACCACAACTCGAGATGGTAGATATGACTGGGCTTAGTCCTGCAATGCAAGAGATGATCACCGATGTGCGATCGCACTGGCATTGGTATGATGACTCGAACCGTGTTGAGCCAGATATGCAGTACTTTGATGCGCGTGCAAACGAGACATACGCTGCAGGGTACGATGCTATTGCAGCAATACTGTCAGCTGAAGAGATTGCTCGGCTACGTGATGGCGATGACATAACGCCACGAATAACGGAGATCGAGCAGCGAATTGCGCAGCTCCAAGAGCAGTACAATAATGCAAAACATGATACGCAGCGCACCAAGCTCAAGCGGGTGATCGCCCAGCAGCAAGCTATGCGACGCACACTCATTGATGCACGAATGGGCTCGCTCAAGCCTGATGCTACCCAGCAAGCGATTACACAGAAACTGATGCAGACTGACAAAATGATCATCGAGCAAAATTACCGCTATATGCCAGAGATACATACTGGCGTCAAGAAGTTCCTCGATCAGCGGCTTGAGTTGCTGCGCCAGACAGAAGATCCAAGTGAGAAGCTCCAATTGCTTGCATCGTATCAACGTACCGAGCGGTTGGTTGATGATGTCCCCTCAGAGTTATATGATGAATTTGACGAGGCGGTCTTGGCTGAGGCATTTCACTTTGCTGCAACCGATCATACGGCAAATGGTGTATCAGATAATGATCTACGTCGCATGCGATATGATGTTGGCGCAACACTGGCAGCACGGGGATTTGAGCCACAATATTGGGTGAAGTGTGCAGAGAATGATCCAGCTTGCCCTGGGTATATCCGAGAGTATATTGATCGAGGGGAGGAAAACAAGCTGGATTCTCTGACGCTAGACTATATTGATGGCATTGCCAGGCGGCTGCCAGACGACCAAGAAAGCAAAGTGTTGGCGATTCTAAAGGATTTCTGCTGTGATCGTCTGCCACATATGCCCCAGCACGCAATCCAAGAATATATTGATGACGTCATAGACGGTGTTCGGTATGAAGACAAGCCAATGGACATATTCAAGCGATATCTCGATGCAGTGCGTGCCATTAGTCAGGATAAGGCTCGACAGCTGTATGAAACAACTGGTGTGGTGCATTTTTCGGGCTGGAGCCCCCGTGTACTAGAAGGGACATACAGTCTCCTTGCCAAGGGCTATTCCGAGTCTGGTAACGGCATAACTGTGATGATCAAAGGGACGACAGGCGACCACAACAACGCCTTTGAGCAGATGCGCTATATAGAGTCTGATGATGTCATTGCTGCGGAGGTTGATGATGCGAGTGGTTTAGTACGATTAACGGGGATGTTACAGCGTGTTGGTCTTGATAGGTATATTCAGCAGATAGTATTGGCAGGGCATGGCGAAGAAGAGCAGTTCGCACTATCGGCTACAGATCATATCCCCGCTGATGCAAATAGTTGGGCGGAGAATACTGGCATGTCTACTATGGTAAAGACGCTCCAGCCAGAGAATTTCATTCTCTTTTCGTGTCATCCATTAGTACATGAGGAGGGGAGTGAGTTTGCCGCTATTGATGACATACCCCAGCCACGGCGCGGCATAGCCCTGGCAATTTCTGAAGCATTCCCTGAGCTTAATGTCGTTAGTGGGCTGGACGGACCAGTTACCATTATGGAGAAGCATGCTAATATGGAGAAGTATGCTAATGGACAGTTTAAGCTATGGACACTTGCTGCCAAACAAGAAGACGTTAATAGAATAAATGATATAGATGATCTACCCATGCATACCCATCTTGCACTCACTCACAATGGTAAGACCCGTCGTTATCCTCACGACCATATAACTGTATGATAGAAGACGAGAAAGGAGCACGCTATGAAGGAGACCACACCACCAATTGAGCAGCTGAAGAATTTATCGTTTGAGCCGCTTGACAACGAAAAAGTAGCGGTAAATTATCTCAGCCATATCCAGCATGCCGTTGAGCCGTGGCTTCAGCAGGATGCTGGGCGAGTGGTGATTGCCGAGCGCTGGGTGATTGACTATGATGCGACAGGGGTGCGGGTGTTTGATCAAGCACAAGACGACGCCTCGCGTGGTGAGCGTATGATCACCCCCGCACACGCAACACTGCACGACTGCAACTCACTCTATCTGCTACTGACGACATTGCGTAAACACCAGCGAGCGCAATCTGCATCGGAGGATCGCACATAAGTCTACAACTTAGCTTTAATGGCCAATTGCATACATATACCATCCGAGAGAAGGGCTGTGAGTTACCACCCCTTTGATATTCAGCCATCATATGCTATAATTCTCTCGTAACTAACCATAACGACACAGCTCCACACCACTCCATACCGTGTGGGGCAAGGCAAAAAGGAGTAATGCGATATGGCCGTGCAGGCAGATATCAAGGCTTTGTTTGAAGCCGGTGCTCATTTTGGGCACAAGACCAGCCGGTGGCATCCGAAGATGGCACCATATATTCATAGCAAGCGGCAAGATAGTCACATCATCGACCTCGCGAAGACGGTTGAGGCGCTGAATGTGGCGCTGCCTATCATTAGCAAGACAGTGGCAAGCGGCAAGCAAGTCCTCTTCGTCGGTACCAAGAAGCAGGCTAAAGACATCACGCGCCAAGCTGCCGAGGCGGTCGGTCAGCCGTATGTGACCAACCGCTGGGTCGGTGGGATGCTCACCAATGTGACGACTACCACTGCGCAGATCAAGAAGCTCAAGGACTTGGAGCGCCGCATGGCTAGTGGCGACCTTGAGAAGCGCTACAACAAGCTAGAAGTCCAGCGCTACCAAGAAGAGATCGACAGCCTCAACTTCAAATACGGCGGTATTAAAGACCTCAATGGCAAGCCTGGCCTGGTGCTAGTGCTCGATATCTTGGCCGACAACAACGCTTTGCGCGAGGCGAAGACGCTGGGTGTGCCAGTGATCGGTATTGTTGACACTAACGCCAACCCCGACCTGGTTGATTATCCTATCCCCGCTAACGATGATGCGATCAAGAGCCTGCAGCTGATGCTCGACTACTTCAGTGCAGCAGTCAACGAGGGCAAGGCAACGAAGGAGGAGAACTAACCATGGCTGTGACGATTGATGACATCAAGAAGCTCAAAGAGCTAACTGGCATTGGCCTGACCGATGCTAAGAAGGCGCTGGTGGAGGCCGAAGGTGACTTCGACTCAGCACTCAATGCTTTGCGCAAAAAGGGCCTGACCAAGGCGGAGAAAAAGGGTGACCGCGAGACCCGCGAAGGGTTGATCGAGAGCTATGTCCACAGTGGTCGGATCGGTGTGGTGGTCGAGGTTAACTGCGAGACAGATTTTGTGGCCCGCCTGCCTGAGTTTAAGGAGTTTGCGCACCAGATTGCCATGCAAGTTGCTGCGATGAACCCACGCTATGCTACAATGGACGATATCCCAGCTGAGGTGTACGACGCCAAGAAGCAGGAGTTTCTCACCAGCGATGCTTTGGCAAGCAAGCCTGAGGCAATGCGTGACCAAATCGTCGAAGGGCAGCTCAAGAAGCACTTCGCCGAGCAGGTCTTGGCCGAGCAAGCCTTTGTGCTCGACGACAGCAAGACAGTTGGCCAGCTCATCAAAGAGCAGGTGGCACTGCGCGGTGAGAATGTCCGCGTCAGCCAATTCAAGCGGATTGAGCTGGGCGTGACAGAGTAGTCACGAGAGAGCAAGCTTTTGTGTAGCGAGTGGCACGGGATGTGTCGCTCGCTTTTTTGTGCACCCTCACGGTATGCTCGCTACACAAGAAAATATATGGAGGCCAGCAAATACGCGAACGGGCAAGCTCCCCGCATCATCTGGCCGGAACTTTTTCGGTGTAGTGAGTATACCGTGAGAGTACTGTACCGATTCTAGGATTATGAATGAAGACCTAAATAAACAATGACCGAGAGATGCTTCACTCAAATAGTATTTTATCTGGCAAGCGCGAGCAACAATGCCAGCCATTTTTCTGCAAACTCTCCTCATGCCATAGTAAATAATGGTACAATAAAGGAAAACCAAGAAGGAGATCGCGATGTTTGATACCACCCCCTACGAAGAAAAGATGAACCATGTGCTAGAGCACCTAGAGGAGCGCCTGGGGAAGATCCGTACCGGCCGGGCTCACGCGAGTATGCTTGATGGCATTATGGTCGAGGCGTATGGCACCAGTATGCCGCTCAACCAAGTGGCCAACGTGACGGCACCAGAGGCAACGCTGCTGCAGATCACGCCATTTGACCCAGCTAATTTGCAAAAAATCGCCAGCGCCATCCGGGCCGATCAAGCCCTTGGCCTTAACCCAAGCGACGATGGCCACGTCGTCCGCGTGCCGGTGCCGCCACTGACGGAGGAGCGCCGCAAGCAGTTAGTCAAGCAAGCCAGCGAGAAGGTAGAAGAAGCACGCATCGCCCTGCGCGGGGTACGCCAAGACGCCTTGAAAGACGCCAAGCGCCGCAAAGAAGCCAAAGAGCTGAGCGAAGATGACGTGAAGGCGGTGGAGAAGGAGATCGATCGCCTCATGGCACAGCACCAAGCCACGATAGAAGCCGCCTTTGCCGCTAAAGAGAAGGATATTTTGACGATTTAATGACATTCTTTCTGCTGACGCACGCAACCAAATGTCTATCATGGAGCCAGGCATGAGTGCTACCACGCAATTGCCGCAGCATGTTGGCTATATTGTTGATGGCAATCGGCGCTGGGCCAAGCAGCGTGGCCTCTCAGCCCAAGAGGGGCACAGCGCGGGCTACGAGAAGCTGCGCGATATTGCTCTTACTACCATCGAGCGTGGCGTGCCCTACGTCAGCGCCTATATCTTTAGCACCGAGAACTGGCACCGCAGCGGCCCAGAGGTCAAGCACTTGATGAATCTGCTGGTGACGATGCTCGACCAAGACCTGCCGATCTTCATCGAGCATGGGGTGCGCATCCGCGTGGCAGGGACGCGCCTGCGCCTAAGCCGGCGGGTCAAGAAGGCGATCGATGCTGCTGAGGCTGCCACCAAGGATTTGCAGCAGGGCACGATGGTGCTGTCGTTTAATTATGGTGGGCAGCAGGAGATTATCGACGCGGTCAATCGCTTGCGTAAAACGCTCTCGGTTCATAAGAAAGTAACAGCCCAGATCTTTGAGCAATTTTTGTATACACCAGATGTGCCGCCGTGTGATTTGATCGTTCGCACCAGTGGTGAGCAGCGGCTGAGCAACTTCATGCTGTGGCGCAGCGCCTATAGCGAGCTGCTGTTCTTGGATAAGCCATGGCCAGATATGACACACGCCGACGTCGATGCTTTGCTGGCCGAGTATGCCCGGCGGCAGCGACGCTTTGGAGGATAACGAAGGAGGAATATGGAAATAGTCATTGGTATTATTATTGGGGTAATCGCACTGACGCTACTGGTGGCAACGCACGAGCTAGGCCACGGCATTGTGGCGCGGCGCAATGGTGTGGTGGTGGAGGAATTTGGCATTGGCTTTCCACCGCAGGCCTATAGCAAAGTGATCAAAAAAAGTATTCTGGGCGAGAATGTCCGCTTCTCGCTCAACTGGCTGCCGCTGGGTGGCTTTGTTAAATTGCAGGGCGAGCACGATGCGGCTGATCAGCCTGGTGATTATGGCGCAGCGACCTTTTGGCAAAAGACCAAGATCTTGCTGGCTGGCGTGACCGTCAACTGGTTAACTGCAGTGGTGCTCCTCACTGGCCTCGCCTGGGTGGGCTTGCCTAAGATGATCGACAACCAATTTTACCTACCAAGCGACGCAGTGGTGAGCAACCACCCAGTGCAGCTGGGCACACTTACTCCTGGCTTGCCCGCCGCCAAGGCAGGTCTCCGCCAGGGTGATGCAATTAGCCAACTGGCTGGGCAAACGGTGCGCAGCACGTCCGACCTCGCACACTTTGCCAGCCAGCACAAGGGCGAAACTGTGCCTGTGGTGTACTCCCGCGGTGATAAGCAAGCCACTGCCATGGTGGCGCTGCGCAGCGATAACCCTGACCGCAAAGGCTATTTGGGGGCAGAGCTCACCAAGCAGCAAGATACAATCCGTGCCACCTGGTCGGCACCGATTGTGGGTGTGGTGACAACAGCGCAGCTTACTAGAGTGACGCTCCAAGGCCTGGGTGATATGGTGGTAAATCTCGCCACCAGTCTGGTGCAGCAGTTTAGCAGCGACAGCGCGACGAGCCAGCAGGCCAAGCAAAACTTATCACAGGTGGGCAATGCCGTGGCTGGCCCGGTGGGGATCTTTGCCATTATCTTCCCAGCAGCGGGGCAGGCTGGCGTGGTGCATGTGCTGCTGCTGACGGCGATCATTGCGTTATCGCTGGCAGTGATGAATATCTTGCCCATCCCTGCGCTCGATGGTGGCCGCTGGACAGTGATGGCGATCTTCCGCCTGCTGCGCAAGCCACTTAGCAAGCAGATGGAAGAGAATATCCAAGCAGCTGGTTTCTTGTGTTTGCTGGGCTTGATTGTGCTCGTGACGATTGCTGATATAGGGAAGTTGGTGCACTGATGCAGGTTACGCAGTGTAGCAGGGCAGAGCGTTATCGTGGAGGGTTGCAGCGCAGGGAGCTATGGTTGCTCAATCGCGTAATGGTAATACATAAGGAACTCACTTCATGATACGTGTTGCTCTTCGGCCCAAAGCCGCTCACTCCTCCCAGCCCAAGACACCGCTCACACCACGCCAGCGCCTGCTGCGCGGTGCCTCGTGGCTCGGTTGGCCGCTGTGGGTCTGGCTGAGCTTTATGGGGGCGGGGTTACTCTGTAGTGCAGTACTCTACCTTCTCTTTCATGGCCAAGAGTCGGTGCCAGTCTTGCCGCTCATTATGATGCAAACGGCGGTCTATGTGGTGGCATTGGCGCTGCTGATTGGCCTGCCGTGGCTGGTGCAGCGCGCACGGCCCAAGATGCCAGCGAGCTTTCGCACCACCTGGCGCCAGCTTGGGTGGCGGCGCTCGCTGCAGTGGCGCGACTTTGGTTGGGCGCTGGTGGGCTTTATTATCTATATCGTGCTGTCGATGATCGCACTGGCGGCGGCCAAGCAGTGGCTGCCTGGCTTTGACGCGACTCAGGCACAGAACCTCGGCTACCAGCAGCTCTATGGCACAGAGCGCTTGCTCGCCTTTGCAATGTTGGTGGTGGTGGCACCGGTGGCCGAGGAGCTGGTGTTTCGCGGTTATTTGTATAGCAAGCTCCATGCTGCGCACATGCCACCATGGCTTATTACCGTAGTGGTGAGTGGGCTCTTTGGTTATGTGCATGGCCAGCTCAACGTTGGCATCGATGTGGCGATGCTCAGCGTGGTGCTGGTGGCGCTGCGCCATACGACTGGTACAATATGGCCCGGCATTCTCATTCATATGCTCAAGAATGCGATTGCATTTTTGGCGATGTTTGTCTTTATGGTGGGATGATAGGGAAGAACGAGCCGACTGACGAACTCAACCTAGAGATCTTATTTTTTGTCGATATCTTTTCTCCCGTATCAATCCTAGAACCCCTCTTTCTTGGCATCTCTCTACTGGCGCAGGAGCTCATCGAACAAGAAAATATCTGGAGGCCAGCAACCAAATATACGGAAAAGCACTATCATTCTATCTGGCCGGAACATTTTCGGTTCGGTGAGCGACTGCACCAGCGATGGTTTTTGAGATGAAATTATGAGCATTCAGCCTGGCTGTCTCATGCCGCTTTTGCCAATATTGTGTTACTATAAGAGAGATTATGCGATTATCACACACCTTCACCCGTACCCGCAAACAAGCCCCCGCCGATGAGGTGGCGCACAACGCCCAGCTGCTAATTCGCGCTGGCTACGTGCACAAGACGATGGCCGGCGTCTATTCCTATACGCCGCTGGGCCTGGCCGTGCTCGAGAATATCAAGCAGATTGTCCGCGAAGAAATGAACCGCATCAGCAGCCAAGAACTGCTGATGAGCACCCTGCAGCGCCAGGAGCTCTGGCAGGAGACTGGCCGCTGGAGCGATGAGCTGGTGGATGTGTGGTTCAAGTCGCACCTGCAGGATGGCACTGAGGTCGGCTTTGGCTGGACGCACGAGGAGCCGATTATCGAATTGCTGCGTAGCTACCTTAAGAGTTACAAAGACCTGCCCATTAGCGTCTACCAATTCCAGAACAAACTCCGCAACGAGCTGCGCGCCAAGAGCGGCATCATGCGTGGGCGTGAGTTTATCATGAAGGATATGTATAGCATCCACGCCAGCAAGGAAGACCTTGACGCCTACTACCAAGCGGTCATCGAGGCCTATAAGCGTTGCTATAACCGTTTTGGTCTGGGGGATGACACCTACGTGACGTTTGCCAGCGGCGGGGCCTTTACCAAGTTTAGCCACGAATTCCAGACGATTTGTGAGGCGGGTGAGGACGATATTTTCATCGTGCCAAGTACGAATGTTGCCTATAACGCCGAAGTTGCACCGGTGCGTGCAACGCCGAACCCGGATGCTGGTGCTGTCATGAAACCATTAGGCATGTTAGATGACGAAAATATCATCGGTGCGGAAGCGCTGACGAAAGCGCTGGACATTCCGCGCACAGCTAGCACTAAGTCGATGTTGTATGATTCGCCAGATGGTATGTTGCTGGCGGTAGTACGGAGTGACTATGAAATTAACGAAGATAAGCTTAAGGCGGTGGCAGACGTATCGTGGCTGCGCTTGGCGGATGGTGAACAGATTGAGGCAACAACAGGGGCGAAGCTAGGCTTTGCTGGGCTATATAATCTACCAGAGAATGTGCGGCTGTTTGTCGATGATTCATGTGAAGATATGGTGAACTTTGAAACTGGTGCCAATAAAACTGGTCAGCATGCCTATAACGCTAACTGGGGCCGTGATATACCGCGACCAAGCGAGTTCGTCGAGATTAAACTCGCGAAAGAAGGTGATATTTCGCCTGAGACTGGCGAAGTCTACCAAAAACGTCGCACGGCCGAGGTGGGCAATATCTTCAACTTTGGTACCCAAAAATCAGAGGAAATGGGCCTGGTCTTTACCGGCGAGGATGGCCGCCAGCACCACGCCTACATGGGCAGCTACGGCATTGGCATCACCCGCGTGATGGGCGTAATTGTAGAGAAATTCGCCGACGACAAAGGCCTGGTGTGGCCTGAGGAAATAGCTCCGGCCCGCGTGCACCTGGTGCAGATTGGCAAGGAGTCGGTCGCGGCAGCAGATGAGCTCTACGATACACTGCAGCACGCTGGCATTACGGTGCTATACGACGACCGCGCCGCCCGCCCCGGGGAGAAATTTGCGGATGCAGAGCTACTCGGCATGCCAACCCGCGTCACGGTGAGTGATCGGCTGCTCGAGACAGAGGAGTGGGAAGTTGTAGACCGCCGGACGGGTGAGCAGCAGCGCTTGACGACAAGCCAATTGCTTGCTACACTGGGTAACCATTGCGGAGCTTGTCGCAAGGCATAGCCATGCCCCTGGCTTGCCCTACCGACTTTGCAAGAAAGGAGTATGAAGATAATGAAAAAAACTTACCAGATTACTGATGCTGGCCGTCAAGAGCTCGAGGCAGAGCTGGAGGAGCTGAAGGGTCGCCGCGGCGAAATTGCCGAGAAGATCGCTGAGGCCCGCGACTACGGTGACCTGAGCGAAAACGCCGAGTACGACAGCGCCCGCGAAGAGCAGGGTGTGGTAGAGACGCGCATTGCCGAGATCGAGGAGATCTTGCTCAATGCTGAGCAAATTACCGCCCCAAGCACCGGTGCCATCCACCTGGGCAGCACCGTCTCCCTCGCCTCAGACGCTGGGCTAGAGAAGACCTACACAGTGGTAGGGCCAGTTGAGGCCGACCCGCTGGAGAACAAGATTAGCGACGAATCACCCCTGGGCCAAGCTTTGCTGGGCCACCGTGCAGGCGAGCAGGTAACGATCACCACCCCCAAGGGCGAGATTACCTACACCATCCAGCAGGTGCAATAAGCGTATCTCAATGATTAATACTAGGCCGAGCAGTGTGCGCTGCTCGGTTTTTTTATTAGTACTGGCAGAGGTAGTAGGGGTTGATTCACACGTGGCGCATGTCTCTGGCTCTTGTGGTTTATTTATGGTGTGCGTTTGCCTTTCTCCTATTGCATTTGCTTGATGGTACGAGAAAGCTCATTGTGAGTGGCTGGCCTCTGATCTTGGCATGAGAAAAGCGCATATATACGCAAAAGCCTAGTCTAAATAGTGCTCAATCTGCGGGCAATATGCAAGAACAATTCTCAACCATAAGCAATTCACCATCATTGCATTATCGTCGATGTTATGCTATGATAGAGGATCAACCATAATAGCCCAAGGAGACCGACGATGGATGAATACACAGCACGACACGCACGCTACTCCCACAAGAAGCATACACATAATTGGCTAAACCATGAGCATAATAAACACCCGGCAGTGCGGCAGCTTACCGCGCTGACGGCAGCTGCGGCAGCGCTGATTGGTGGTGGCTATCTTGGCCATCAGCACTACCACCATGGCGAGAAAAACCTGGTCGCAGTGGCACACCCTAGCTCTGGTGAGTTGGCGGAGTATGTAGATAACCCCTTTATGACCGACCCAGCTACTGGCGAGACGCATTGTCGCGATAAAACCCGTCAAGAAATAACTGTGACAGCAGAGAACCCACAAACAACCATAACAAACCCTGATGGCAGCACAACACGACTCACTATGGTAAAATTCTCGACGGGTGAACAAGAACGAACGCAAGCGACATTGGTATATTCATCGAATACAAAGAGAGAGGAAGACCAGGTACCAATTGCCATTGCAACTGGCCCAAGCGAGACTGGCAAGGGTGGCTGGAATGTGACGACATCACCCGATATTGGATATGCGGGCACGGATACACAGGCCTCGATGACTGCATCTGGCCCTGGTGAAACAGCAATTGCATGTGCACCGCTGACTACTTCTTCGCAATCAAAATAGGAGAGAGACTAGCTGCTAAGTGCTGCACTTCTCTAAGAACTTGGTAGAGTGGAGCGATTAGGCTGTTGCCCTAGTCGACAACCATCCCATTCTTCGCTATAATAGCAAGCAATTATGGCGACATTACAAGACTACCGAGACGAACGATTACGAAAATTAACTGCTTTGCGCGAGCTAGGCATCGACCCTTACCCAGCACACACTGAGCGCACACACGACTGTGCGACAGTGGTGATGCAGTACGACGAACTGGCTGGCCAGAAGGTGACGGTGGCTGGGCGCGTGGTGTCTATCCGCAGTTTTGGCAAATTGGCCTTCATCAAGCTGCAAGACGCGAGCGGCGCAGTGCAGCTCTATCTGCAGCGCGACACAATGGCCGAGCTCGACGCTCCGCGCGGTATCCTGGGTATGAAGCAGCTGCGGCTGCTTGATACGGGCGACTTTGTCGAGGCAACGGGCACGGTGCTGCGGACAAAGACGGGTGAGATTTCGGTGGGGGTGCGCGAGCTGCGCTTGCTGACCAAAGCCCTGCGGCCACTGCCCGAAAAGCTCGAGAATAAAGAAGAGCGCTTCCGCCGCCGCTATGTGGATATGAATGTCAACCCGGCGGTGCGCCAGCGCTTTTACCGCCGCAGTGTGTTTTGGCAGGCGACGCGCGATTACCTCAATCAGCACGGCTTTACTGAGGTCAACGTGCCGGTGCTGGAGCACACCACCGGTGGGGCGGATGCCAACCCGTTTGTGACCCACATGGACGCGCTGGACGGCCAGCAGTTTTACCTGCGGATTAGCCACGAGCTGCCGCTCAAGCGCCTGCTGGGGGCCGGGTTCGAGAAGGTCTACGACATTGGCCCGCGCTTTCGCAACGAGAATTATTCTGATGAGCACCTGCCCGAGCACATCGCCATGGAGTGGTACGCCGCCTATTGGGATTGGCAGCAGGGCATGCGCTTTATGGAGGACATGTACAAGTATGTGCTGGAGCGAACCTTTGGCACCCTGCAGTTTACCCTGGGCGAGTTTGAGGTCGATATGAGTGGCCAGTGGCAGGTGTGGGACTATGCTGAGGTGATCCATAAGCATTATAATATTGATGTGTATAATACCACGATTGAGGAAGTCGCTGCTAAGCTGAAAGAACATGGCCTGGAGGTAGAGAAGACTGATTCCATCCCGCGCGGCATCGATAAGCTGTGGAAGAATATCCGCAAGACGGTGGCTGGGCCGGTCTGGCTGGTTAATACGCCCAAGTTTATCAGCCCGCTCTCTAAAACCAACCCGGATAACCCGCAGACGGTGGAGCGTTTCCAGCCGGTGATTGCCGGCAGCGAGCTTGGCAATGGTTTTAGTGAGCTGAATGACCCGATTGACCAGCTGAACCGCTTTGTGGAGCAGCAGCAGATGCGCGACGCTGGCGACGAGGAAGCGATGATGCTGGATATCGACTTTGTGGAGATGCTAGAATACGGCATGCCGCCGGCCTGCGGCTGGGGCTTTAGCGAGCGCGTCTTCTGGATTTTTGAAGGCGTCACAGCGCGCGAAGGCGTGCCATTCCCACAGCTCAAAAGCGACATCGACGAGACGACGCGGGCGGTATACCCAGATATTCAATTATAGCCAAGGGGATGGTGTTTGGCTAGCAAGAAATTATCTCGTGAGAAGGTACGGAAGGCTGGGAAAGTCCTAGTTCATAGTAGCCCAGGTACTATTGAATATGATCAAGCACTTGAGATTGCGCAACAGTGGCGTTTAGCACACGTCTATCCGATCAATACATTCCAAGCTCGATTACGTCATATAGCAAAGAATATACCAGGATCTATCGTTGCACAGCGATTAAAGCGTATGCCAACGATTATTGATAAGTTAGATAGATATCCAGATATGCAACTCTCTACCATGCAAGATATAGGTGGGGTGAGGATAATTGTTCCAACTATTACAGCGGTTTGGGACGTGGTATCGCAATATGAAAATGCCCCACGTTTTACGCATGAGCTAGAGAGAAAAAGAGACTACATAACAACACCAAAATCGGATGGATATAGAGGCGTTCATTTGGTCTATAAAATAACAATACACTCGCTCGGACGCAAGAAGCTAAAGACTGTAAAGGATTGCGGGTAGAGGTGCAAATAAGAACACAAGAGCAGCACATTTGGTCTACAGCAGTGGAGACGATAGGTATGGTCTTGCACGAGCCATTAAAGACGCGTGGTGGTAATGAGGATTGGGAAGAGTTCTTTGCATTGATGTCGTCGGCAGTCGCTATAGTTGAGCAGCAAAATGTATTGGAGCAGCACAAATATTTGCGACCTGTAGACATATACAGAGCTCTCGCAAAAAAGGCTGCAATAATAAATGCTATAGATATAATGAAAGGTTATAACCTCGCAGCGAAAGAGATTCAGGATAATCAGAGAAAAAATAGAAGTTACTATCATATCATAGAGCTCAATATAGATCGCAAAGTCGTTACAATTAGAGCTTTTAGTGAAAAGGAACAAATAGAGGCACTACAAGAGTATAGTCGTCTTGAGCAAGCAACGCAGGGTGATCTAGCAAAGAATGTGGTTCTTGTCTCTATGAGTGAGCTAAACAAGCTACAAGAAGCATATCCAAACTATTTCTTAAGGATGGAAGCTTTTTTGAGAAGACTTGAGGCTATTATTGACTCAGTAGCCTAGATTAGTTATCATAGCTCTATGACAATTGCTCAATTCAAAAAGAGAATCAAGCAATCTCTCTCAGATAATAAACCTCTGATGAAACAGTAGGGCTTTTAAAATTGTTTAATTAAAAGTAAGCTTCGTGCCTATGTATTTCACTGGTGGTTGGTTTCTTGCAGTGAGCTAACCCGATACACTTGGTGGCCGTGGTGGACTGCTTGGCGTGGCTCGTGGTGATGCATGGTGCGCGGCGCCATTCTGGACGGCGATGGACGTGCCGCGGCTGGGTGCTGTGCCAGGGCGGCGTGGCGGCGGGGTAGTGGTGCGCGGTGGGGCGCTCATTGCGAGGCCGCCCAGGCCGCTGGCTGAGCCGCTTGGAGGTGGTGGACTACTGCTTGGCGGAGGCGTACCGCTACCACCACTCGGGCTTGGTGGCCCACCAGGAGGGGTGTTGCTATCTTTGCTACCTAGCTGCGTGGTGGCAGTATTCTTGGCACGATAACGCCGGATAAGGTAGAGGATGAGCGCAGCAATGCCAACCAAGAGAGCAAGCAGCGAGATAAGGATGAAGACCCACAGTGGCTTATCTTCGCCAGCGAGGAATTTGTCTAGCGTGACCTTGCCGATGTGGCGCACCATTGGTGGCTGCTTCTTCTCGTCGGGCTTTTTGTCGGTGCGGCATTCTGACCAAATGGCGTCGGGGTAGGCAGTAGCCAGCAAGTACCAAGCAGTAGAGGCTACGGAGTAAGCATTCGTCATTTGGTTCGCTTCGTCGACATTAGTGACGTAGGGCCAGGCACCATTAGCTCCCTGAGATGGGTACGTTCGCTGGGCGCTAGCAGCAACTTCGTCTTTGTTGCCCGCGACGTTGTAGGCCTGGGTGACACCGAATGTCCCTTCGAACCAGACGGTGGGGGTGTACGTGCCAGTGAGGTATGGGGTGTAACCCTGAGACCCGGCGCGGCTCATGGCAAAGTTGCGTGTGTAGGCTAGCGAGACCTTGGCTTTGTCGTACTCGCCGATTGCGTTGAGGAAAATAGAGCCCCAGCTGGAGGTGTCCAGCGCTTTGGCATGGTCGTCAAGTCCTTGGTCGAAGCGATTCTCGGCTTTATTCCACAGTTTCTCCATAATGACTTTGGCCAGGCTGTCGGCCTCTTGGCGGTAGCTGGCGTCGCCGTAGACTTGCGAGGCTCGCTCGTACACATGCCAGAGGTCGGTATTGTGCTCAGTGGAGTGCCAGGCGATCTCAAACTGCTTGTTGTTGTCATCGTCATTGATATTTGTGCCACCGCGGTAGAGGCCAGCACCGGGGCCGGATGTGCTTTTCTTAGTCTTGACCCAGGCCAGGGCAGAGCGCACCATGCTGCTAACGCCATTGATATCGCCAAATTTCTCTTGGTAACGGATGAGTGCGTAGAGGACGAAGGCGACACCACCAGTATAATAGCGCGCCTGTTGGTTGCTAGGGTCGAGCTGATGGGCGCTGGAAGGGAAGGCTCCGCGTGACCTGCCGGATTTGATCTGGATGGTTTTGAAGCCATTGACGAGCTGGTCTGCCATCGCTTTGTCGCCCGCACCAACCGCCACGAGCAGTGCCAGCGATTGATCGTACATAAATGAATAGTGCACGCGATGAGTGCCGTAACCATCCTGGCCAGGCGAGAACTCGTACGAGCGGATTAGTCCTGCCAGCTGTGGCTGGAAGTACTCGGCGAGGATCTTATTGCTGCGCGTATCCACCAGGCGCAGCATCTTGTGACCCTTCTCAGTGCCGGGGAAGCTAAAGGTGCGGTTGGTGTTGGCGGCTTGCTTGGCAACGAGGTAGGTTTGGTCGGTAATGACGTAGGATTGGATCTCGACATTTTGGTACTCAGTGACGCGTGGCCAGCTCTCGCCGAGAGGTTGGCCGCTACTGGCATCATAGAGACGGAAGCGCCACTCACCACCAATACTACCATCGACTGGTGAGAGGTCGAGTGTCCAGCTGCCATCGCCCTGCACCTGGGCAGGGGTAACCTTGCCTTGCTCATACTCGGCATCTGTAGCGCGAAAGGCCTTGACGACGCGGCTGCCACCGGTGGGTGCCTTGCCCGAGACTTTGCCACGGTAGTTACTCGGCACAGATGATGGTGAGGTGACAGAGAGAGGCGTGGGGTTGCCAGTGGCATAGCTGCCACTGTTCTTGAGCTGGAATGAGCCCTTTATCTCGCCAGTGTAGTCAGTGCCGTACTGCTTGGCGGCGGTGATGGTGCTGCCATCGCCAGCGTTGCGGATGGGCTGCATGAGGCCGCGAAGGTTGGCGAGGGCCTTAGCGGCGCGGGCTTTGTCGGTCGGGGAACTCAGCGCTGTGGTCTTAAAGCGCATCGTATTAGGATCGCAGATGTCGGGCTTATTATCTTTTTTGGTGGACGAATTGGAGCCGGAATTCGTGGCGGGCTCGGCCACTGCCACCTGGTGCAGCTGCACAAAGCCAACTGCCAGTACTACCACTGCTGCCACACCTGCAAACCGAAAATCCGTCCAATATCGTCTCACTTCTGCTATACTCCTCACCTCGCCGATTAGCCGTTGGGTATTGCCTGTGAGTATAGCATAACCATTTGCAATATCACAGCATAAGCGGTATAGCTTGAACAGAGATTAACAGGGGTGGAAGGAAGTGATTGGTGAGGATATTTGAGGATGAATAGACTAGTTGGTGGCAGCCAATTTTTGGCCTTGGCGCTGGCGGGCCGACACTGACGGGAGGTTGACCCTGGCAAATATTCCATCAGTAGGAGAGCATGATAGGCCGCGATATACTGCGGGGCCTAGGCGATACATAGATTGGCGATCTTTGGGTGATGCTCGCGTTTGACATTCCTCGCCGCATGGCGCACAATCGATGTATGAGAATGACACGCGTTATATCTGCAATTGGTGTCTGCTTGGTGCTGCTGGGCACCGCGCTCGGGGCAGTGCCAATGCAGGCCGACACATCGGTACGAGCCTATTCATCATCGAGTAGTAGTAAAGACAACTTCACTATCACCAGCTACACGGCCGACATGGAGCTTGGGCGCGATAGCGAGAAACGCTCCACCCTCAAGACAAAGCTCACCATCACGGCAAACTTCCCGCCAGAGCAGAATCATGGCCTTGCGCCAGAGTTCGTTACGCAGTACAAGGGTCATCACACGAGCTTTGCGCTTGGCTCGGTGCAGGATGAGCATGGTAATGATTATGAGTATAGTTGGTCGGGCAATACCCTGCGCATTGGCAACAAAGATACGTACGTCTCGGGGAGCAAGACGTATGTCATTACCTATACCCAGCGCGATGTGACGTGGAACTATGGCGACACACAGAAAAATGAGTTCTACTGGGATGTGATTGGTACATCGTGGCGCGTGCCCATTAGTAATGCCAGTATTACGCTCAAGCTGAGCCCCGAGCTTGCCGCCATCAGCCGGACGACACCACAGTGTTACACTGGTAGGCAAGGGAGTCGCACCACCTGCACCGTCACGTCACCGAGCAGCGACACCATAACTGCCTCAGTGGGTTACCTTGCGCCATATGCTGGCATGACGCTGGCAGTAGGCTTCCCGCAGGGGACGTTTGCGGAGTATAAGAAGACGCCCGGGGAGGTGTTTCAAGAGCGGCTGGAGGCGTTCCTTCCACTTATATTCTTTGTGAGTATGCTGGTGCTGGGGCTTGCCTCGAGCCTGGTGTATTGGCTTTATCAGCGGACGATTGGCCGGAGCAAGGAGCTGGGGACGATTGTGCCAGAATATCTGCCACCCCCGAGCACAAGTGTGACAACAGCAGCAGAGATCGTGCGGCCATTCCGGATGGTGAAGGGCTCAGCTATGGCAGCGCAGATGATCGACTGGGCGGTGCGGCACTACATTCGTTTGATCGAGGTCAAGCCCAAGACGTTCTTCTTACGGGCGCAGTACGAGCTTGAAGTCGTCAAGGATGTCAGCAGCCTCCACCCCGAGGAGCAAGAGATCCTGGGCGATATCTTTGGTCACCTGCCTGCGGTGGGAGAGCGCATCAACCTCAAGACGCTGCGCAACAATACCTCCTACGCCTTCCGCCTGAGTGATAATGCCAAGAAGCTCGATAATCTCATCGACCACACATATAAGTTGCGCGACACAAGCCGGAAGGGCACACGGGGTTTTCGCATCTTTGCGGGTGTGCTAGGTGCCTTAGTGCTGGTGCTGTGTGCAGCTACGATGTTTGTGCCGTTCCTCAGCGGGCTGCAATTCCTCTTCTTCCCAGGGGTCTTTATTGTGATTATCATTGGCAAGCTAGGCTTTGCTAAGCCACTGTCGGACAAAGGGCTGGCATTGCGCCGCTACCTACTGGGGCTCAAGATGTATATCCGCTACGCCGAGGCCGACCGTCTACGTTTACTGCAGAGCCCTGAGACCGCCGAAAAAGTTGATATTGGTGACCACGCTCAGCTTGTCAAACTCTACGAGCGGGTCTTGCCCTATGCTGTGCTCTTTGGCCAAGAGAAGCAGTGGAGCCAGCAGCTGGGGCAGTACTATGAGGAAGTAGGTACTCAGCCCGATTGGTATACTGGCCAAGGTGCTTTCAATGCAGCAATGTTTGTCTCGAGTATGAGTAGCTTGTCCGATTCTACTTCTGTTGGCTCTAGCGACTTCTCGTCGTCGAGTGGAGGCTCGACTGGTGGTGGCTTCTCTGGCGGCGGCGGAGGCGGCGGAGGTGGCGGCGGGTGGTAGAGCCCACTCGCCCCAGCGCGCAGGTATATCTCAACCCTTCTTTTGCAACAACAAACAAGCGGCCACGCTCTGCATAGTGGTCGCTTCTTGATACAAGAACAGAAAAGCAAATTTGCCACAAACATAGCCCACCAACCATGCTCAAACTGAACCCGGATTAATTGCTCAACCCGAGAGTGCACTTAAGGCACTACAATCAGGTCGAGACATGGTTTAGTGAGCTATGTTGATGGGCTGGAAGCCCCGAGCGGTCATCAATCACCATCACTCTCTGCTGCGCCGCACAGGAATGCAAAGAACCCTAGGCCAAGCGCGAACATTAGGTTCGTGGTGAGTAGGTCAACACCACCAGCAATGAATGAAAAGAGAATGAGCATCAAGAAAGATACTACACCCAGACCCACACGCCTTACAAGGGCGGAGATCATCAACAAGATGGTGCAGAAGATTGACACAAAGAATGCTACCGACAGAGTCATGATTCTCTCCTTTCGTAGAGAATCGCTCGAAGCAAAGGGCAACTCTTGCCCTAAGCCAAACTTCGAGCAAAAGTTAATATATATATCAATATATGAACTCTGTGTCAAATTTTTGCCAGCTCCAGTCCCAAAATATCACTGTCAACAATCGTGCGTGGATTTTAGATACAAACTGGCGCACTCACCATTTTTCATTTCCGGCTTGGTGCTTTGTGGCGAACTTGGTATACTTGGTACAAGACATAAGGAACGAACATCATGGATTGGCTTCATATTATTATTCTTGGCATTGTCGAGGGGATTACTGAGTTTTTGCCCATCTCGAGTACGGGCCACTTGATGCTGGCCGAGAAGCTGCTGGGCTACTCGGTGAGCGACCCGGGGCTTGTCGCCTTTACGGCGGTGGTGCAGATTGGGGCGATTGCTGCGGCGATTGTTTATTTCTGGCAGGACATTTGGCGCATTGCCTCGGCGTGGTGTGCTGGCGTGGTGAACCCGCGGGCGCGGACGTTTCACTACCGAATGGGGTGGTATGTCATCATTGGTTCGCTGCCGATTGCGGTGGTGGGGCTGCTCCTGAAGGACACGATCGAGACGGTGCTGCGCGGCCTGTGGTTTGTCGCGGCTGGGCTGATGATTTGGAGCATTGTACTGTTTTTGGCCGACCGCCGGGGGCGCGAGACACGCCATGAGCGCAACCTCACCTGGCGCGATGCTATGGCAATGGGCCTGATGCAGTGCTTGTCACTCATTCCGGGGGTGTCGCGCTCGGGAGCGACGATTGCCTCGGGGCTATTCCGCGATATCGACCGCACCACTGCCACACGGATGAGCTTCTTCCTGGGGATTCCGGCATTGATGGCAGCTGGTGGGCTGGAGGCCGTGACGCAGTCGCAGCAGATTGGCCGCTTGATTGGTTGGCCACAGATGATACTGGGGATTATTATATCCTTTGTGGTGGGATATGTGGCAATCTCGTGGCTGCTGCGCTTTGTTTCGAGTAATTCATTTGATAAGTTCGTCGCTTACCGCTTGGCGCTGAGTACACTACTCATCATCCTGCTTGCGGTGGGCGCGTTGGCACCGGTGTAATTTCTCCATGCTTGTTTTCAGACTTACCTCACGTCCTATTGAGCAGGGGAGTGAATCTTTTTTGAAGACATCGGCCTTCTAGAGATCATGCTCAAGATCGTTTGGCGTTTCGTTTGAATGAGTATAGCGGTGTTTTTATGGCGACGCGTTTTTGTACTCCACCCAGATGAAGTAGGGGGAGTATTAGTTCATATATGCAAGGTTTCTAGATTCAGTCTTGTTATAATTTTGCTTCTGAAGCGCTAGAAAAAACATTGCAATGTTGTTCACTTCGTTTGCTCTCGCTGAGTGATTGCGGTATAATTGCTATTAACATTAGCAGCTTATGGAGGCGCAATGATCGAAATAAAAAACATTACAAAAGTCTATGGCAAGAAGAAAAACACCTTCACCGCCCTCAAGGATGTAAGTCTTGCAATTGAGGAGGGATCGAGCGTGGCAGTGCTGGGCAAGTCAGGCTCGGGCAAGTCCACGCTGATGCATGCTATCTCTGGCCTGGATAAGCCGCAGCAGGGCGAGGTGGTCATCAACGGTGAGGATATCTTGCGGCTCAAGCGCAAGGCGACTGACCGCTTTCGAGCGCGGACGATGGGCTTCATCTTCCAGAGTTTCTTTGTGGAGGGTGGCGAGAGTTGCTATGACAATGTGAGCCTGTCGCTCGAGACGGCAGGTGTGCCACGCAGCAAGCGCAAGCAGCGCATTGTGGCGGCACTTGAAGCAGTTGGCCTGGAAGATAAGATCAAAGCGCGGGCCAAGGACCTCAGTGGTGGGCAAAAGCAGCGCCTAGCGATCGCCCGGGCGATTGCTGCCGAGCCACAGATTCTCTTTGCCGACGAGCCAACGGGCAACCTCGACTCAGCAACCTCGGCGGTGGTGGAAGACTTGCTCTTCAATTATGCCAAGGAGCATGGTGCGACGCTCATCATCGTGACGCACGACGAGGATCTGGCACAGCGCTGCCAGCGCATCATTCGTATCAAAGATGGGGTGATTGATCATGACAGCGCTATGGATGATAAGGCAACAACAGCCTCTCCCAAGGCTAAAAAAACACCAACTCGTCGCCGAGCCAAAGCCGTAGCACCTGCCATGCGGCCCAAGAAAACAACGAAAAAAGCCACGAGCACCACCACAAAAGCCAAATCCACAACCACCAAGCCAACACCAAGGAGGGCAGACTAACCATGAAGACGACCGATATTATTCGCCGCGCTGGCCGCAACCTGCGCCGCGCCAAGATGCGCACCCTGCTTACCAGTATCGCCATTGCGGTGGGCGGCTTTGCCATTATGGCGAGCTTGATGGCGGGCGAGGGTGCGCGCCAGTATATTGACCGGCTGATTAGCAGTAATATTGATGCCAAGGCGGTGTTTGTCGTTAAAGATAAGCGACTCATCGGGGCACAATCGGGCCAGCAGGCTGATCTGCGCGAGTATAACCCTGATAGTATCAACCGCTACGGCAATGACTACAAAGCCCTGACCCAAAAAGACATCGACAAGCTCGCGGCACGCACCGACCTCGAGAAGGTGAGACCAGTCTATCAGCTCCAGCCCAAGTACGTGAGCTTTGCTACTAAGAAGGACAAGAAATACAGCAGTGATGTGAGCGTCTTTGATGGTGCGCTCGCGGCCGAAGTGGTGGCAGGCAAGCAGCTAGGCAAGGGCACTGAGCTCGCGCCTGGCGAAGCCGTCATCCCCGAGAGCTATGCCGAGACACTAGGGCAATCGCCTGCCCAGATGGTGGGTAAGCAGCTGACTGTCACAGTGGTGCAAATGCCACAGAAGATCGACGAAGCAACGCTTGGCCAGGTCTTTGCTGAGAAGGGGCAGGCTGGGGTGAATGAGCTGATTAATGGCAAGGAATTGCATAAGACCTTCACCATTGCGGCCGTGACGCGCAAATCGGCTGACCAAACCCAAGCAATGCGCGGCATTGGGATTAATGCCAAAGTAGCCCGCGAGCTGAGTGACTACAGTACCAAGGGTACGAGCCAATACCAAAAGTACATGTCTGCCACCGCGGTTGCCAAGCAGGATGCCGAGGCTGCCAAGAAGTCCCTCGAGCGAGATGGTTACGCTGCAGCTACTGCCAAGGATCTGCAGCAGACACTCTTTCGCTTTGTTGATATCTTACAGGCGATTGTGCTGTGCTTTGGTGCGCTGGCGCTAATAGTGAGTATTTTTGGCATCGTCAACACGCAGTACATCTCGGTGCTGGAGCGGACGCAGCAAATTGGCCTAATGAAGGCGCTGGGAGCAAGTCGGCGCGATATTGGCCGCTTGTTCCGCTACGAGGCAGCCTGGGTCGGCCTGCTGGGCGGTGCGCTGGGCGTGCTGGGCGCGTGGGGCGCTGGTGTAGCGCTCAACCCAGTTATCTCGGAGAAGCTCCGCTTTGGTGATCACAAACTCCTTGTCTTTGTGCCAGAGCATGCTGCTGCGGTAGTGATTGGCCTGATGCTGGTGGCGATCATTGCTGGCTGGCTGCCAAGCCGCAAGGCTGCTAAGCTTGACCCAATCGAAGCGCTCCGCACAGAGTAAAATGCGTCGATACGAAGAGCCAAAACCCGCTTTGCTGGATAGGTAAGGCGGGTTTTATGTACCTGTGCTTAGCTGGATATTAAAATACTAAATTACCGCAAAGTTCGCGGTAGCGTAGAGGAGTTAAACACGAACAAATTGCCATTACGCTTGGCGTGGTATCTGATATAATATAGTTATGTTAGATATTCGTTATATTCGCGCGCATGCCGACGAGGTGCAGGCAGCAGCGCGCCATAAGGGCTATGAGGTGTCCATCGCAGCGCTTCTCGCGTGCGACAATCAGCGCCGGGAGCTCCAGCAGCAGGTGGATGCTGTGCGCACCACGCGCAACGAGACGGCCGCTCAAATGAAGGGCGGCAAACCCAGCCAAGAACTCATCGCCAAAGGCAAGGCGCTCAAAGCCGAGCTTGCAACGCTGGAAGAGGAGCTGCGCACCATCGAGAATAACTTTTTTACTCAGCTCGAGGCAGTGCCAAATATCACCCTGCCAGACGTCCCACTGGGCGGTGAGGCAGACAGTGTGGAGATCAAGCAGTGGGGTGAGCGGCGTGAGTCGGCGCAAGATCACCTCGACTTCGCTACGAGCCGGGGTTGGCTCGACTTCGAGCGCGGTGCCAAGGTGGCTGGCACGAAGTTTTACTATGTGCTGGGCGACCTAATGCTGCTCGAGAATGCCATCTACCAATATGCCCTTAACTTCCTTGTCGGCAAAGGCTTCCGCCCCATGACGGTGCCGCACATGGTGAGTGGCCGCGTGGCGCGTGGTTCGGGCTTTGCACCCAAGAGCGATAAGGAGAGCAACGAGTACTTTATTGAGGGCGAAGACACCATGCTTATCGGCACAGCCGAGGCCCCACTGACGGGCTTCCATGCCGATGAGATCTTGAATGAGAAAGACCTGCCACTGCTCTACGCTGGCTACAGCCCCTGCTACCGCAAAGAGGCTGGCGCTGCCGGGAAGTTTAGCCGCGGGCTCTTCCGGGTGCATCAATTCAACAAACTCGAAATGTATATCTACTGCTTGCCCGAGCAGTCGGCTCAGATGCATGAGAAGATCCTTGCGCTGGAGGAGGAGATTTGGCAAAGCCTGGGTGTACCGTACCATGTGGTGAATATCGCGGCGGGAGACCTCGGTGCACCAGCCGCTAAGAAGTACGACATCGAGTACTGGTCGCCCGTTGATGGCGCCTACCGCGAGCTCACCAGCTGCAGCAACTGCACCGACTTCCAAGCGCGCAACCTTGGCATCCGTGTCCGCCGGGCCGATGGCTCGCTCCAGGTAGCACACACCCTCAATGGTACCGCAGTGAGCTTGGCTCGCGCACTCGTAGCGATTATTGAGAATTATCAAACAACGGATGGCCAGCTCCGCGTGCCAACGGTGCTGCAGCCATATCTGAACAACAGGGAGGTACTTTAGATGGGGCGCACAATTAGAAAAATGAGTCGGAAAGGCTATGCCAAAGTTGCCAAGCCGCTTCTTTTTCGGCGGCAGCCCGATGCAGCGCACCAGTCGATGCTCTGGACGGCGCGGGCACTGCATGCTATTCGGGGCGAGCAGCTCCTCAGTGGTTGGCGCTATAAGAATCCTCGCCTCGAGCAGACTATTCTTGGCCTTAACTTTGTTAATCCCATCGGTCTGTCTGCTGGGCTGGATAAAGATTTTGATCTACCCCCTGTGGCAAAGAAAATTGGTTGCGGCTTTGAGATTGGCGGTTCGGTAACGGCCGTGCCTTGTGAGGGTAACCCCAAGCCGTGGTTTCGTCGCTTGGCTAGTGAACAGTCGATCGTCGTCAATGTTGGCCTGGCTAATCGCGGCGTCGCCAAGGCGATTGAGCAGATCCGCAGCTACTCACCACGGGTTTGGCGCGACTTTCCGCTCAGTGTATCGGTAGCTAAGACGAATAGCCCCAAGCAAGTCCGCCCCAAGCAAGCCATTGCCGACTACTGCGACAGCCTCCGCCAGCTTGAAGCAGCTGGTTGTGCACCACTGTACGAGATCAATATCTCGTGCCCTAATGCTTATGGCGGCGAGCCTTTCACCACGCCCGCTCGCCTCAAGAAACTCCTCACTGCGGTGGATGAGCTGAAGCTCTCGCGCCCAGTCTTTATCAAAATGCCAACGGATAAGACGTGGACGCAGTTTGCCAAACTACTCTCCATTATCGATAAGCATAATGTCGCGGGTCTGACGATCGGCAACCTCGTCAAAGATCGCAGTAAGCTCACCGACCCAAGTGTCTTGCCTGACGATACTCCTGGTAGCCTTAGTGGTCGGCCAGCTCAGGCCATTACCACGCGGCTTATCCACAAGACGTATGCACTGTATGGTGACCGTTTTGTCATCATTGGTGTGGGCGGTGTCTTTACAGCGGAAGATGCGTACGAAAAGATTCGGGCTGGTGCCAGTCTGGTGGCGCTGGTGACGGCGCTGATGTTTGAAGGACCACAGGTCGTGGGCGATATCAACGAAGGCTTGGTGGAGCTGCTCGACCGGGACGATTATGTCTCTATTAGCGAAGCAATTGGTGCGGCGCACCGCAAGTAGGGAAGCTGGTGGCGTTCGAAACGAGCAGTCCACGCGTTGAGCATTTTGCCCATCCCATGCGGTACGCAGCAGCGTGGTTTGGCCAAGCGGTGGTACGGCACATCACCGGTGCAGCATTTGCCCGGGCTGCGCGGTGGGAGGCGGCAGAAACTCATGTCCTTCCTGGGTGGCAGCATGAGTCTGTGGTAGAGTATCGAGCTGTCCAGTATGTTGGTACGCATGCGAGGGAGGGTTATCTACTCTGCGACACAACATTCATCGTTTCTGGCTATGTTGACCGCGCAGCTGACCTTTGTGTGGGTGGCCAAGCGGTTGATGTGTATCGGCTAACGGGCCAAACACGCGCCTACCGCCTCATGGTCGATCGCCAGACGGCGCAGTCATATGTAGCGCATCTTGCCCCAGCTCATTTTGATGAACTATAGGAGCCACAGGCTGTGGCTGCGCGCAGTTTCGTTCCAGTAGACAGTCTATGACGGGTTGGCCGCCTGATAGAAGCGCTCAATAGTCTTGCGGCGCACACCGTTGAGATAGAGGCGAAGCACCAGACATTGCTTCGCTACCGAAATCAGCAAACGTAAAGTAGCGTAGCGACACAGCTTGGCTCGCAGCCATTTGACATTACCCACAATATACTGCACTATAGGACGAAAGCATTGTAGCAAAGGAGCGAGAATGAACGAAAAACAGCTACCAGCAAACGGAGAGCGGCAAGACCCATCAAAATTAGCAGACCAGCTGCAAGAAGAGCTCAGCCGTATCTTAACAGAAAGACCCTTCGAGTATGCATGGTGGAGGCAGAGTGCTTTGCAGGAGCGTCGTATCCAAACCAACCCGGAAATCAGCAAAGATGGTGAAACCAACGCCACCGAGCGTACTATATTCTTGACAGGCCGCGAGGGCGAGTATATAGCGGTATTTGGCGTTGTGCCCGATAGTCTACCAGTTGTTTCGGGCCCGACTGTTGCTATTATGGCACCTGATAGTAATGATTGGGTGGTGTATCGCTGTGGGGCGGATGCCAACGATAAATGGCAGGTCGTGCGCATCCACGGCGCAGGCACCGAGCAGTACAACGGTGGAGAAGAATACACCTTCTTCCAACCCACAGAGGGCGATAGCCAGCAGCACCCCTCGCACAAGGATGCCGACGCACAAGAGCTGAGAGACCTGATGAAGTTGATAGATACATCACACTGCCGCACAGAGACACCACCTAAGAGCAAAGAGACTGAAGCCTTGCTCGACCAGATTAAAAAGCTGCGCGAAGAGGCGGCCTATCAGCTAAGCTCGCTGGCCAAACGTCTCTATCTGCGCTGATAATTTGCCCATAACAACCCCTGTTTTCTCCTCAATCATGCTATACTATAAGCACAAGTTGCTAACACGAAAGGGGTCAGCATGATCGCAAACATCGACATTACCGGTATTGGCAAATACTCGCCAGACGAGCCAACCAAAAAATACATCCGCAAGAAGATCGGTGCGCTCGACCGCATGGTGTCGCGCCACGCCCGCAAGACTGTGAGCGCGATGGTGCGCATCGAGGAGATCAATGGCGAGCATGGTAATAAATATGAGGTAGAGGTAGTCATTACCGTGCCAGACCAAACCATCAAGGCCAAAGACTCTACACTCAACGTCCTGGCCGCTACCGACATCGTCGAGCGCAAACTGGCTGGCCAGCTGCGCAAATATAAGCAAAACCAGCTGCCGCACCTCGGTCGCCGTGGCCTCCTCGCTCGCTTCAAGCGTAGCTTCGAGCGCGAGCAGGATCACCCTGCGGAGTAGGCGAAGCCTTCGCCTACAAAAGACCAATGCTCCGGAGAGTGTTGGTCTTTTGCTGTACCTCAATTGCAGAACCTGCTATAAGAATGACATTCCACTGCAAATGTTTTGATTAAAGTTTATAGTATAATAATAAATATGACGAATAAAGAAATGCCGCGTACAAAGCGAGACGAATTACAAGAGGAGCTGCTTGCTCTCGTAAATGGGGGGGTGATGCTGAACTTAGTGCAGCACAACACGAACATATCCTGCGAAGGAAAGCACAGAAAATAGGGCGTTTTGCCGTCCTGCTGTGTGACATATTAAGAGAAGCGGAGAATCCGAAGATATTGAGCGCGTATTCGGTATTGGTCGATCCAATCGTACCAGCACCAGGAAATATCTATCCACCCAAGGACACTCCCATACCACAATCTCCCCATTACGACTCGCGGGATGATGCGATGGATCGCGAGCTCTAAGATAACCAGTGTCGTTAGTAATATGAGCAACTCCAGCTCCGTGCCCTTCCCAAACAGCCGCAAACCCGGTATAATGAGGGGAGTTTTTTGAATTGAATGGCCGCTTAGAGAGGAAAGCGAGGGAAGTTTGACACCATGGCAACAACACAGCAAAAAGCACTGACGAAGATTTTTGGCGATCCGCAAAAGCGGATCTTGAAGCGTCTGCAAAAGAAGGTAGACCAGATCAACAAGCTTGGGCCCAAATATAAGGCACTCTCGGATGAGGAATTAGCCAAGCAAACAGAGGTCCTCAAGCAGCGCCTACACAAGAAGGGCACAACGCTCGACACCATCTTGCCTGATGCCTTTGCAGTGGTGCGCGAGATGGCCGATCGGGTGATTGGCGAGCGACACTATGATGTGCAGCTGATTGGCTCGATGGTGCTACACGAAGGCAACGTGGCCGAACTCAAGACTGGTGAAGGTAAAACCCTGATGTCCACTCTGGCAGCATACCTCAATGCGCTCGAGGGCAAGGGTGTGCATATCGTGACCGTCAATGACTACTTGGCGCAGCGTGACGCTGGCTGGATGGGGCAGATCTACAGCGCTCTGGGCATTAGTACTGGTGTGATCATTAACGAAGCGTCCTTCCTCTACGATGGTGCGTATACCAACGAGAACCATACTGACCCACGTATGCAAAAGCTCCGCCCCTGTACACGGCGCGAGGCCTATGAGGCAGACATTACCTATGGGACAAACAACGAGTTTGGCTTCGACTACCTGCGCGACAATATGGTCAATGAGATTAGCCTGGTGCGCCAGCGCGAGCTCAACTTTGCCATTGTAGACGAGGTGGATTCCATCTTGATCGACGAAGCGCGTACCCCGCTCATTATTAGTGCGCCCGCGGCTGAGAACCCTGATAGCTACTACCAATTTGCCAAGATTGCTGCCAAGCTTGTGCCGGAGGACTACCGTCTCGATGAGAAGCACACCAGTGTAGCGCTGACGGATAGCGGCATCGATAAGGTACAGAAACTCCTTGGTATAAAAAATTTGTACACCCCTGAATATGTTCGCAGTGTCTACCATATCAACCAAGCGCTGCGCGCACAGACACTCTTCCATCGTGACAAAAACTATGTGGTGACCAATGATGGCGAGGTGATCATTGTCGATGAGCACACTGGCCGCCTCAAGATCGGCAACCGCTACAACGAAGGCCTCCACCAGGCGATCGAAGCGAAAGAAGGCGTGCCCGTTCAGCAAGAGAGCATGACGCTGGCAACTATTTCCTTCCAGAATTTCTTCCGCCTATATAAGAAGCTCAGTGGTATGACCGGTACGGCCTTTACTGAGGCAGAGGAGTTCCAGCAAATCTACAGCCTGGATGTGGTGGTAGTGCCGCCTAACAAGCCAATTACCCGCAAAGACCACCAAGACCTTATTTACAAAACCGAGAAGGCTAAGCTCAAAGCTGTGGCAGCCGCCATCAAGAAGTACCATGAGCAAGGCCGGCCAGTGCTGGTGGGGTCGGGCTCGATTGCTAAGAATGAGCTGATCGCCCAGTGGCTGGACAAAGCGGGCATTGCATATGAGATCCTCAATGCTAAGAATAATGAGCGTGAGGCCGAGATTGTAGCACACGCTGGTGAGAAGGGTGCCGTGACGCTAGCGACAAACATCGCGGGGCGTGGTACAGACATCAAGCTTGGGCCGGGCGTGAAGGAGCTTGGTGGCTTGGTGGTGATCGGTAGCGAGCGGCATGAGTCGCGCCGGATCGACAACCAGCTACGTGGCCGTGGTGGCCGCCAGGGTGACCCAGGCGACACCCAATTCTACGTCTCAACCGAAGATGACTTGATGCGGATCTTCCAGGGCGAGCGCATTGCCGGCCTGATGGAGCGCCTTGGCGTGGAAGAAGACATGGCCATCCAAAACAAAGCCGTCAGCAAGACGCTCGAGGCGGCGCAAAAGCGGGTTGAGGGCTTTAACTTCGATGCGCGCAAAAATGTTGTTCAGTACGACAACGTCATCAACCGCCACCGCAAAGTGGTCTACACCGTGCGGCGCAAGATCCTCGATGGCGACAATATCAAGCCAGAAATTCAGCGCCTGCTGCGCACTGCAGTCGAGAGCCTTACAGAGGTACCAGCCAAGCAAAACCCCAAGTTTGCTGAGGAGTTTGGCGCAATATTCCCACTGGATAAAGACGAGATTAAGAAAATCGGTGCCGAGAAGCGCGATCGTGTCCGGACCAAGATGGCACTCGATGCGGCGAAAAAATTGTATCAAGATAAAGAAGACGAACTGGGTAGCGAGCTACTGCGCGGTATTGAGCGCGAGGTGTACTTGCAGGTGCTCGACACGCTGTGGATGCAGCATCTAGAGAATATGCAGCACCTGCGTGAGGGGATTCACTGGCGCAGCGTGGGCCAACGCGACCCGCTGGTGGAGTACCGCGCCGAATCGCAAAAGCTGTTCGACAGCCTGCAGGCTAATCTCCGGGCGGAGGTCCTCCATGCAATCTACCAAGTACGCAGGACAGATGCCATCACCCGCGAGGCAACTGACAACGAGCACGATACCGAGCTTACCCGCCTGGCTGAAACCTCGGTGGAGCGCGGTGTGAATGAAATCACAAGTGGGGAAGCGAATCGTGATCAGGACTTTACCAAAACAAAAGCGGCACCAACTACTGCCGATGTCAACCGCAAACGTAACGCCGCCCGCAAGAAAAAGAAAGCCCAGCGGCAGAATCGCAAAAAGAACCGCTAAATGCAGCACACAGTAACAGAGGTCAGGCTAAAGAATGGTGCCTGTGGCCTTCTCATCGACGTGCCTGGCGCAACCGTGATGAGCTTCCAGTTCCAATTTCGGGCGGGCAACCGTTATGTTGCGAGCAAGGACATCTACGAGACGGCGCACATTATGGAGCATATGGCCTTTGGTGCCAATGCTCAGTTTGCGAGCGAGCATGAGTACGAGGCAGAGTTTATTAAAAACGGTGCCTACCACAATGCCTGGACGAGCGACCTGTCTATGGTGTATGTGGCGGACTGTGCGGACTTTGAGTGGGAGCGTATTTTGCAGTTGCAGCAGGTGGCCATTACGCAGCCAAAGTTCAACCAGACGGAACTCGAGGCGGAGAAGGGCAACGTGCGCAGCGAGCTTGTCGGCTATCTTAACAATCATAACCGAGTGCTGTGGCCCAAGATTCAGCAACTACTGGGGAATGACATCTACACCTACCACCAGCGCGTGCGCACCATTGCCCATGTGCAGTTGAGCGATATCCAGGAGCACTACCGACGTACCCACACCAGCGATAACCTTCGTTTTGTCATTGCTGGCAAAATGGCGGGGCGCAAGGCGCAAATCAAGCGTATGCTCGAGAGCTGGCAACTGCCGCGTGGTGAGCGCTTTGCGGTGCCGCACGACGAACTTCACAGTGGTAAGCCTACCCTCATCCGCCGCAAAGAGGCCAGCAACCTCACCTTTGGTTGGTCGATGGAGATCCCGCGCGAGCTTAGCGATAAAGAAGACGCTGCACTCGATTGCCTCAACCATATTCTCACTGGCACTATGCACTCGCGCATCTTTGGCAAGGCGCGCAAGCAGGGCATGGCCTATGGGATGTTTAGTGATGGCTCGGTGGGCAAGTATGAGAGCAGCTGGGACTTTGGTGGTGAGGTAGAGTGCGACAAGGCAGAGCGGCTCTTTGCTTTGATTGTCAGTGAGCTCCAAGCGGTGCTGCGTGGTGAAATTACCGAGGCCGAGCTGGAGGCAGCCAAATCCTATGGCCTGGGGCGCTACCAAATGGGGGCGCAAACAGTAGCACAAATTAGTGGATTCTACACTGGCCGCTTCTTCTGGGATGGCTATGTGAAGGACTATGCCAAGGTGCCACAAGAGATCAAAGGCACAACCCTCGAGCAAATGAACGCTGTAGCACGTGAATTCATCGCTGCCAACACCTGGGCACTCGCTGGTGTGAGCAGCGGCGAGCGCAGCGACATCGTGCGGCTAGGTGAGCAGCTGGAAGGGCTGTTTACACAGAGGTAGAAGCACCTCAGCTTAGTATAGTTGCCCCCTTTGTGCCATAAGAGTCGAAGTTTTTGTGGCGATGCTTGGCCTATCTGCTTATATAATTTGATCAAATTATTTTTACTATTTTTTAGTGAAGGCAAGGAGAGATACTTGCATTCATTGAATTTTGTCGTATTATTGAAGTAATAGCATAGGAGAACAATGTATGAGTGACGTCAATCCAACCAACAGTAAAAGTTACCGTCCTGGGGACGAACGAAAAGGTTACAACGACCTTGTCACGATTGTCCTCACAAAACGGGAATGCTCAGATTTATTGACAGCCATGAATGAGCTCACCGCAGGCCCGTATGCACCTTCTGAAAAAGAATGGCAATGGATGGAGGATGTCATGGGTATGCCTACGCGCGAAAGTTTGATGGCACTATTCGATAAGGTTGATGATTTCCAAGAGGGCGACCTTAGGTCGTCCAAGTAGCATTCCGAAATACTTGACTTTTGAATCACAGTGACAATGCATACCTGCGTCGTGCTCAAGTGACTCCTCGTCAGAGTACGAACGATTAGGTTAGTTGCATTTGTCTTACGTTCCGTTAGGTGAGCTTATGAGCACCGAAGCTCAGATGGACGTTGAGCGATATGGCTTCAACCCTGAGGAGGATCGGGACATATCACACAAGACCACACTTTGCTTATTTAACAAAGTAATAAGGAAGAGCAGCTTGGGCTAGTAGATTTTTGTGGTTTGAGCGGATTAATAACAATAACCCTTATTCTCACCTCTGATGGATCCACATGAGATAGGCTATGTATGCTATAATAACGGTATGAAAGTTGCGATTGCTGGGTACGACGTTGAGGGTCGTGCAACATATGATTATGCGCGGCAGGTGTGGCCTGCGGCGGAGATTGTGATAGCCGATGAGCGGCGCATTGCTGATGTGCCGCCTGGGGTGGTGGATGTATTGACAGGCCCAGATGTCTTTGCTCAGCTGGGTGATGCCGATATCGTCATGCGCACCCCTGGATTGGCACCGTGGCGGATCGAGACGGACGGCACAGTGTGGTCGGCTACGAATGAGTTCTTCGCACGCTGCCCTGCGCCGATCATTGGCGTGACAGGTACAAAGGGCAAGGGTACAACGGTGAGCCTCATCGCTGCTATGCTGCAAGCTCTTGGGCGCACCGTCCATGTGGTGGGCAATATTGGCCAGCCAGCCTTGGCGCAGCTGGGGCAGATTAGCCCTGATGATGTGGTAGTATATGAGCTGAGTAGTTTTCAGCTGTGGGATGCCGAGCGCTCACCGCAGATCGCGGTGGTGCTGATGATTGAGCCCGATCATCTCGACAAACACGTTAATTTTGCCGAGTATGTCGATGCTAAGGCTAATATTCGGCGGCACCAGCGGCCAGGCGATGTGTGTATTTATCATCCAAGCAATCCATATGCCGCGCAGATTGCTGAGTCGCTCGACACGGACGTTGCGCGTGGCAGCCTGGGTACGCCACCACCGGCGTATCGCTATGGCACGCCAGACGATGGCATGGTGTATGTGAAAGATGATGCCTTTTGGCAGGGTGAGCGGCGGCTTTGCGCAACGGATCGCCTGCAGCTGCCCGGTGCGCACAATATTGAGAATGCTTGTGCCGCGCTGAGCGCAGTGCTGGCCTTCGACCCACAGGCTGTGCCGCAGCGCCTGGCGGAGGGGCTGGCGAGCTTTGCTGGCTTGCCGCATCGCTTGGCCTTCGTGGCAGAGCAGGATGAGGTACGGTATTATGACGACAGTATTGCTACCACACCGGGCAGTGCCATTGCAGCGCTGCGTGCCTTTGCAGAGCCCAAAGTGCTCATCGTTGGTGGGGCAGACAAAGGTGGTGATTACGAGCCACTGGCACAAGAGGTGTATGATCAGGGTGAGTCTGTCCGTGCTGTCATTACTATGGGAGCGAATGCTTCGGCGATTGCAGCGGTATTACAAAACTATGATGTTGCTGCACCTATCATAACGCTTGGTAGTGTGCCTATGACAGAGGTCGTGGATACCGCTAAGCAGCAGGCTAAGCCTGGTGATGTCGTCATCCTAAGCCCCGCTGCCGCTAGCTTTGACCAATACCATAGCTATGCCGACCGTGGTGAGCAATTTATTGCAGCGGTGCAGGGCAGTGAAGCATAAGCCGCTTTATCCTCGCGCTTTCCATGACCAATCGGTATAAGGGTAAATATCTCTCCAGTATGTTCATTTCCTGCATAGGAATCGTTCGCAGCTATGATGAGCAGTTTCCGTTTATGGAACTGGCGAAGTAGAGTGCTATTTTGCGATTGAGCAGAATATACTATAATAGATTACAAACAATTGTGTAAGCAATACAAGATAAGGAATCGATAATCCAATGGATCAACAACCGCACACCAACTCACCGCAGCCCGCAGCTGCGCCGCAGTATAGCAAGGGGCAGCTCGCCGTGGCCCGCGCCACTATGCCCAGTGATAACACTGTGCTGGCAGCCACCTTTATTAGCTTCTTTTTTATGACGTCACTTTACTTTATTGTCACAACATTGATAAATTACGGAAGAGATAAGCCTACCTATGTAGAGACTGATACACTTCCGCTGTGGCTTCATTTGATCATGGATCTATTTAGCGGCGCTCTTCTCTTTGGTATTATTCTCCTTATCGGGATGTTTTTCATCCGGATGGAGCGGCAGAAGATGCTAGGCAATGCCATGCAGGTGGAGTATAGCGACTATGCCTGGCTACGCGATTGGGCTAATGTTACAGCGGCCGACCTCGGTTTGCCACGGGTAGAGATCTTCGTCACGCAGAACCCGGTCATCAATGCTTATGCCTTTGGCTTTATGAATCCATACTGTATTGTACTGCACTCTGGTTCGATTCGCTATCTCACGCCCGATGAGCTCAAGGCAATCGTTATCCACGAGATGGGGCACATTAAGTACAGGCACACCATAGCTATGCTGTATCTGCAACCGTTCTTGACATTGCCATTTATCTCGGTGGCGTTTGGCTGGCTAGCGGGCTTTTGGCAGCGCCGCACTGAGTATACGGCCGACCGCTTAGCGCTTACCTACACCGAAGATCCAGAGCTCGTCAAGAATGCGCTTGTCAAGGTGCACATTGGCCCTGACGTGGCGGAGGGGATGAACGAGACTGCTCGCCAGTGGCAGCGCTACACCGCCAACCGCCCAATGAACCGCTTTGCTCAGACTTTGAGCGACCACCCATACCTCGTGCGCCGGCTTGACCACATCGACGAAATGGCTGCCAAGCTCCTCGCACCTCAAGCGCCAGGTGCACCAGTCCAGCCCACGACACCAATCCAACCGCAGTAAGGGAGTGCAAGGCGATAAATCGCTGTGCATACAGAGGCCACTATCCGTGCGATGGCGGCCTCTTGGTTTTGCTCTATACCTACGATAGTGCACACTTCGACCATAAAGGTTCATCGATCACTTGTGCCTTTTCCTTTTGTTGTTCCTCTTCTCAGAGTGATGAACCTCTCTGTAAAATTGATGCCCAATACTTTGCGTCACATAGTAGAGCGAGCCCTCCAAGAGTGCGGTATAATAGACCTATGCAACCACTCAAAAAGCGCGCCGCACAGCTCCTCGCCGATATTCTCGATGCGATTCGTCGTTTGCAAATTACGGACAAAGCTACTCAGCTCACTCAGCTCGAGGCGCAGCTGGCCGACTCGCAAATTTGGGCCAATCCAGCCCACGCTCAGCAGGTGTCGCGCCAGGCAGCAGCGCTGCGGGGGCAGATAGAACCGTGGCAGGTGCTGCAGGCCCAGGCGAGCGACATTGTAGAGCTGATGGACCTTGGCGACGATTCGATGATACCAGAGTTTGAGCAGCAGCTTGCCGCCCTCGAGCACGACTACCAAGCGCGCCACCGCGACCTCCTCTACAGTGGCGAGCACGACGACCAACCGGCTATTATCAAGATCAGTGCTGGGGCCGGTGGCACTGATGCGCAGGATTGGGCAGCGATGCTCGAGCGGATGTACCTGCGCTTTGCCGAGCAGCATAGCCTCCAAGCGGAGCTCCTCGAGCGCTCGACGGGCGAAGAAGCTGGCATCAAGAGTGCGACATACAGCCTCCATGGTGCGTATGCCTATGGCCAGCTGCGCAGCGAGCATGGCGTGCACCGCCTGGTGCGGCTCAGCCCGTTTAATGCCGACCATTTGCGCCAGACAAGCTTTGCCCTGGTGGAGGTGATGCCCGAGATCGCTGAGCCTGAGCAGGTGCAGCTTGAGGACAAAGACCTCCGGATCGACGTCTACCGCAGTGGTGGCAAGGGCGGGCAGGGCGTTAATACGACCGACTCGGCGGTGCGCGTTACCCATCTACCCACCGGCATCGTCGTTGCCATCCAAAACGAACGCAGCCAGATCCAAAACCGCGAGACCGCTCTTACCATCCTGCGCTCACGCCTCGCTCAGCTCCAGCACGAGCAGCAAGCCGCCAGCCTTGCTGACCTCCGCACCGGTGAGTCTGCCAGCTGGGGTGCGCAGATCCGCAACTATGTACTCCACCCCTATACCCTCGTCAAAGATACCCGCACCAAACACGAAGCCCACGACGCCCAAGCTGTCCTCGATGGCGGCATCGACGGCTTTATCGAGGCATATTTGGCGATGGGGGTGGGGGAGAAGTAATAGATATACAGGTAAGAGCAGTACCTGTATTCGTATACTAGACCATTTTGTAATGTACGACAAAAATAGATCAAAAATAGCATCTATCTGTGGTAATAAGTGGTACAATAAGGGCATATGAGAGAAACTGATTTTTCCATCAAGCAATTGGTGGCATATTGCCTTGATTATGCAAATTTAACAGCATCGCCAACGTTAACACAGCCAGTCAGTACGCATCTAATTCCAAGGGAGCTAATCGATCTTGACCGTATTATTTTTAGCAATACAGACGGATACTCTTTTGATTTGCGTACGGCAATCAGTCAGAAAGAACAAAGCAGCCTAGAGGAAGGAGAGATTGAAGCGCTCCAACAGGTCATTGCACGGGATACACCATTTGCTGAGGCAATCGCTAAGATTGATAGAAAATTTCGTGTCAATGGTTATACAAAGCAGGTCGTGCTCGAAACTGGCTTTGTTGACTTTCGAGCTAAGAAGATTAAACGAGCATTTTTTGCAAATAACACAGAAGAGGAAGAAGGGGATGAGCTTGAAAAGTTCTCTCGTGCACTGATACGAATCCCTATTCAGCCCTCAGTAAAGCCCGGCCAATACAGCACCAGAGTCAATATTACACTATTGGATGAAAGCGTCTCTATTCTTGTTAACCAGTTTCGAGATTGTATCCCACAGGAAGACTTCGATGAGCTATTTTCATATATTGCTGAGCTGGAGGCAGAGGAGAAGCATTATTTACCGCTAAAAAAGCAGTTTATCGAACAAGTCTGGAGTAGATTTTTTGCTATTCTTCATAGGATTGGTGCAGAAGCGCTGGCTGAGGTGCCAAACTATACAGAATGCCGTATTATGCTAGTGAGTAAGGCAAACTACTTTTTGTCAGAGGATCTTGATGTAATGACAAAGCTGGACGAACAAGCCCTTATGGATACAGCGATAAGTAGCTTTGTATCGAGCGACCAGATGGATATCGAAGAAGTAGTTGATGATAAAGGTGAGACAGAGATATTCTTTCCATTTTCGTACGATAAGTGGCAGTTGAAGACGCTTGGTATCGTCAAGAATAAAGCAGTTATTGTTGAGGGCCCTCCTGGTACTGGTAAGTCGCAAACAATTGCAAATTTGCTTGTACATCTAGCAGCAACTGGCAATAAAGTCCTCTTCGCTAGCCAAAAAGACCAAGCAGTTCGTGGTGTAAAAGACAAGCTGAAGGAGCTCGCAATACCGTTTTTGTTTGGCTATATTCCAGACAGAGAATCGCGCCTTCATTCAGAAAACGACGAGAGAGATAGTGCGGCAAATACACTGGTATCGCTCGATAGAGAGTTTGAAAAGAAAGCACTGTTGCCCGACCAAAAAGTCCCACTAACCTTGATTAGTGATTTTAAAGAAAAATTTAACGACCACACCGCAATAGAACGCAAAATATTTGCCATTACAAATGAAATGAATGCCTTAGCAAAATATAAGGATTTTGCTGATTGCTCGATAACAGAAGAACAATACGACGAGCAGGTAGGCTATATAAAAAAGCTGATTACTATCGCGCAGCAAACTAACCAGTTCGAGCAAGACCACCAGACATATGTTGAGCAGAAAGATATAGCATACCAAGATCTAGAAATTACACTAGATGCTGAAATCGAGACAATTGCAGCTATTATCAAAAAGTGCGAGGAAATTTTACCAGAGCGATCAGGTTTTATTAACAAAGCGATCATTAACATTAAGCTCGCAGCAATGCTCAAGACTACTGCTAAGGATCTTGCGCAGGAGATATATCGAGATATTGAAGCAGTTTTGTTTGATGATAGTCTGACAAAAACGCAAAAACTAAAACAATTGCGCCTTCTGAGGGACTATTTTGTGTATAGCAACCTTGTTGCACAAAAAGACGATCTCATGTCGATGGGCAAAGACAGCTTCTTGAAGAATCGAGGCATCCTTGCTGCACTTAACAAACTCATCAAAGCGGAGGGTAAAGAGCAGGTGTTTGATCGTATTGCAACCTACCGCCAACTGCAGCAAGAACTTGATGGCTTGCGGCGCTTGATTGACTCTAGTGCGCAGCATGGATACGGAACAGTCAACGATATACGCAAAGCGATCTGTGACTTGCGAAAGTTTTATCGAGAAGACACAATTGGTTTTGTACGCAATAGAGTGCTTGCTAATCTGGATGAGCTGAAGCAATCAAAAGAAACTCGGTCTAAACTAAGGCAAATAGCACGCTCTTTGACAAAAAGCAAAAAAGCATATCGGACATTCGACAAACTCAAGCACGATCAACACAACTTTGATGTGATGTCGGATGTATTACCAATTTGGATGATGTCACTCGACGATGTAAGCCGTATTATTCCTCTGCAGGCTGGAGCTTTTGATTATGTTGTTATCGATGAAGCATCGCAGTGTAATCTCGCATACGCACTCCCAGCAATGTTCCGTGCGAAGCATGTTATATTCTTTGGTGATAGCCTCCAAATGCGCGATACAAATACGCTCTTTAAGTCGAATGAGCAACTTACAGCAATTGCTAAGAAGCATGCAGTACCTGAGCAATTTCAGATAAAAGCAGAAGAAGATACAATCAAGTCGATTATGGATATTGCAGGGCTCGCAGGGTTTAAGACGGCAGTACTGAAGAACCACTATCGATCGCCCAAAGAGCTTATTGGATTTTCGAATCAGAATTTTTATGAAAAAGTTGGTCGCGCATTGGATGTCGTTAATGATAACATTTTGACCTACCAAGATACGAACCGTGTCTTGCTTAATCATGTGATAGATGTTGATCCACAGTTGGAGGACTCGGCAAAGACAAACCACTCAGAGGCAAACTATATTCGTCGACTTATCCAAGATATCCGCAATGATAAGCGATTAAAAAACAAATCGATAGCGGTTCTCACCTTTTTTAATGAACAGGCAGAGCTACTAGCTCGAGAGATTGATGATGATTCGATAAAGATATCAACGGTTGAAGGCATCCAAGGAGATGAGCGGGATATCATCATATACTCGTTTGTTATTACCGATCCGACCAGTGGTAAGAGGCGCTACCAAGCGCTCACTGGCGAGGGTGGTGAAATCAAGAAGAGCGCAAACGAAGGGCGAGTGAATGTGGCGTTTAGTCGTGCGCGCCAACAAGTCCACTGCGTGACATGTATACCACCAATAAGTTGGCCGGATGGTGTATGGATCAAGAAGTATCTCGCATATGTAGATGCGCATGGTTTTGTAAGACGCCACGAAAAGAGCGAGCTACAATTTGATTCAAAGTTTGAAGAAGATGTGTACGACTATCTTATGAATAAGTTATCGCCAGAAGACTATCTTATCCAAACACAAGTCGAAAGCTGCGGATTTAAAATTGATCAAGTAATTACCGATATAAGAAGTGGCAAGAAGCTTGCAATTGAGTGTGATGGACCAACTCATTTCGAGCATGGAGATGGTCAAGTATATGTCCAGAGTGACTGGGAGAGGCAGGGTGTACTTGAGACGGCTGGCTGGAATTTTTATAGGATATCATTTTTTGATTGGTACAACACGAAAGATAATGCACATCAAGATCTTGTACGGTATATTGCTGACTACTTCGTAGGTGATATTGATCGCCAAGACATGCCAATTATTTACGATCTACAACAAAAATGTACCCTCCTATCAGGCAAAAGACAAAACACCTACAAAACACATATAAAGCAATCGCATCAATACACTAACGCGGAAAAGGTGCAACAAGAAACAGTTAGCCCTAATACACCTGATGCACACGACAAGCACACCTTCACTGTTGGAGATAGGGAAGTAAACCAGAATCGATTCGATTGGTATCTATCTTCTCGTATTGGGCAGACGATCAGGATTCGATACCAATCAACACGCTCAGGAAGTGCTCGCGCATTTCGAGAGCTAAGGCTATACAAATACGATGCGACGTATCTATATGCTGCAAAGCAAGGGGTAGATCGCCCATATCGATACCGTCGGGATAGAGTTGTTGAGTTTCGAGAGTAAGATAAGGGATGGTGCTTGGCTATATTTTGTTTGATCAACTATTCCTTTCTCGCTCCATCCCTCAGCCGTATGCTATACTGGTATAGTGATATTGTTAGACAGAGTAACCAAACGGTATGATAAGGATGCCAAGCCGGCGCTTGATCGGGTAAGTTTACATGTCGAGCCCAATGAGTTCGTCGTTATTATTGGCACGAGCGGGGCGGGCAAGAGCACGCTTCTTAAGCTCCTCACTCGCGAAGAAAAGCCCACAACGGGCAAAATTGTGGTCGGTGGTATCGACTACGACACCCTGAAAGATAAGCATATTCCACTGCTGCGCCGCAAGATTGGCGTGGTGTTTCAGGATTTTAAGTTATTGCCGCAGCGCACCGTTTTTGAGAATGTCGCTTTTGCGCTGGAGATTGCAGGTATGAGCAATCGCGAGATCAAGAACACAGTACCTAAGGTGATCGATCTCGTCGGCCTCCGGGGTAAAGAGAAGCAATTTCCGCACCAGCTCAGTGGTGGTGAGCGCCAGCGGGTGGCGATTGCCCGTGCCGTCGTGCGCCAGCCCAAGATTCTTATCGCTGATGAGCCCACTGGTAACCTTGACCCTAAGCACAGCTGGGATATCGTTCGTTTGCTCGAGAAGATTAATAAATACGGCACGACCGTGCTGCTGACCACCCACAATGTCGAGATCGTTAACCGGCTCAAGCGCCGCGTCATCACCATTGAGCATGGCAAGATCACGCACGACCAAGCCAGAGGGAGTTACCGCCAATGAGCCGCCGCAAAGATACCGCCCGCGCCCTGATGCAGCAAAAGCGCCGCCGTCGCCAGTGGCTGACGTTTGTCCGGATGTGCCGCTATGGCGTTAATAACTTTAGCCGCAACGCCTGGCTGACCGTTGCTGCGACGCTTGTGATGACGATTACACTGCTTATTGTCTTTACTACCTTTGTCGCCCAGCGTTCACTGGCTGATACTGCTCAGGCGATCAACAAGGATATTGATCGCTCAATCTACCTCCGCCCGGATGTCTCGGAGGAGCGCGCTCAGCCAGTGCTGGTGGGTTTGCGCCGCCTCAGCAACGTCGAGTCAGTCCGCTTTATTAGTACCGAGGAAGCCAAGGAGCAATTCGCCAAGGCCAACAAGGACGACGAAGCCAAACTGCACGCCCTCAATGAAGCGACAAACTTGCTGCCCGCGACGATTCGCATCACCCTGCACGACAACAACGACACATCGCAGCTGATAGATTTCGTCAATACTAATTCTGCGCTCAAACCGTTGATTAGCGCCACTCAAACGCCGACCTTTATGAGCCAGCGGCGCAACGGTACGACGCGCATCGCAGAGTGGACACAGATGTCGCAAAAGGCTGGAGTAGCGGCTAGCGTCCTCTTTATCGCTATCTCGTTCTTGATCATCTTCAATACCATCCGTATGGCAATCTTTAACCGACGCGATGAGATCGAGATGATGAAACTGATTGGTGCCGACCGTGGCTTTATTCGGGGGCCATTCCTCGTGGAGGCAGTGGTATACGGGGTGATTGCCGCAGTGATTGCGACTACTCTGGGTATCATTACACTCTTTATCTCGGGCGATTCGCTCAAGAAGTGGGGGGTTGCTCTCCAGCCTATGATTGATATGGCAGCATCCTACTGGTGGCTTATCGCCCTGGCAATGATGGCACTGGGCGCGTGCATTGGCGTCATCTCATCGCTGGTGGCCACTCGCCGTTACCTAAAGATTTAGCATTGATACAAAAGGAGGCCCTGTGTTGACAAAGCACACACCGCTTGTTACCATAAGAAATATGAAACAATCCACCACATCTGTTTCGCGTGCCCACACTGCTGTGGCCGCACCTAAGAAAACCAAGGGGCTTGCCACCAAGTCGGTTATTGTGGCGGCTGCCGTGATTATGGCGCTGAGTACGCCAGTTAGCACTTACCTTGGTGTTACCACTGGGACTGCCTCGGCTGTGTCGCAGGAAGAGTACCAAAAGCAGATTGATGCGCTCAACAAAGAGATTGGGCAGTATCAGTCGCAGGCCAAGGAGCTGAACGAGAAGGCAAAGAGCTTGCAAAATGAACTCGAGGTTTTGTCGAAGCAGAAGGCAATGATCCAAGCGCAGATTGATATCAGCCAGAAGAAACACGACCAACTGCAAGAGAAGATTACTCAGACCAAGCGTGACATCAAGGCTAACCAAGACGCCTTGGGCGACACGCTGGCCGATATGTATGTCGACCGCACCATTAGCCCGCTGGAGATGCTGGCGAGTAGCCGGAGTCTTGGCGACTATGTGGTGGAACAAGATCGCCGCGATAGCATCCAGACCACGCTGAGCGAGACGATCACCCGCGTCAATAAGCTCAAAAAGCAGCTAGAAGAGCAAAAGAAGGAAGTCGAGCGTGTCTTGGCCGACCAAAAGAACGCCCGCGAAGCCCTCGCCACCAAGGAGCGCGAGCAAGCTGACCTCCTTGCCCGCACGCAAAATGAAGAAGCAAACTACCAAAAGCTCACCGCCGACCGCGAGAGTGAGAAAGCCCGCGTTCAGAAGGCACAGCAGGATGAAATCCAGCGAACTATTCAGAAAGCGGGTGGTGCAATATCAACCTCATCTGGTGATGGCTCGATGGGTGGCTACCCTTGGGCTAGTGGCTGTACCGTTGATGCTAATGCAATGTCGCATGGTGGCGCAACTGGTGGTGGTGAAGATCCACTTGGCTATGGCTGTCGCCAGTGTGTGAGCTACGCCGCCTGGAAGACCTACCAAAAGACTGGTTACGCACCACGCTACTGGGGCAACGCCAATATGTGGCCAAATGCCGCTCGCAATGCTGGTTTCTCCACGGGCCGCACTCCACGAGCCAATGCTCTTGGTGTTATCTCAGCAGGGCAGTATGGGCATATCGTCTACATTGAAGGCTACGATGCTGGTAGTAATACTGTCCGCATTAGCCAGTTCAATTACTTCAATGCAGGCGGTTCTGGCTGGGGTCATTACAGCGAAATGACAGTACCCGCCAGTACGTATGATACGTATATCTATTTATAAGAGAGAATACATAGCACAAACGACCACCCAGGTAGCGGTGGTCGTTTTTTTGATGGGTGGAACTCTCGGGGCCTATGCTGCAGATAGGGTAGGCTGATGTGGGGTGTCGGTCTGGGTAGTGCCTATATCAGTGGTATTGTCCGTCTCGGGCGGGCTAACTCGGTACCCATATTGGTTGTACTCTGTGCCAATTGGATCATCGCTCTCGCAGTCCCGGAGGGGCTCAATATCAGTGGGCAGCTGGGCGATGTAGCTGTTGCTAAAGGCGGCGCGTGTATCGGCCTGGGCCATATGGGCTAGTAGGACAAAGAGCTCTTTGACGTTGCTGATTGCTTCGCTTGTGCTGGGTGGCTTCTCACCGCCGTAGGTAAAGCCGTGCTGCTCCTGTGCTAAGAGGTCTTGATCAAAACCGTGGCCGCAATCGCGACAGTCTAGACAGCGCTCGTAGAAGTAGTGCACCGCGTAAGTAATCTCGCTATGTGTGATGGTGATGGGCGGCTGGTCACCGCGGGCGCTACCTTTCATCTTGGCAATGATACGTGTGAGGCTATCGATGACGCTGTGGAGGGCTTGCTCGCGCTGATGGCGTTCGTCGTCGATGATGCGCGCAGCATTGAGCTCCTTGCTGCTTTTGTATGGGGCAGTGGATTCGCTCACAAGCGCAAGATGCCCAACCTTGCAAGCCTTGGAGGCAGGCTCAACAAACAATGGTGAGCTACACTCAACAGTGGATGGTAATGAATAAACAGGCGCTGCTTCTGCGCTGACAACGGCAAGAGACATTAGGTAACCTCACTCGTTTTTATTAAGAGAATAGTAATTGTCTATTATACGAGGATGAGGCAAAAATGCAAGGGGTTCGAAGCACTGCTATCGTTACCAACAAAAGCATAAACTCTTTTGTTTATTGTTAGTTCTGCTACCTTCTCTCCCTATCCTCCTCTCATTTCCCCTCCCTCCCCTCCCAACTATAGTACAAATCGATTTGTACTATAGTTACCCTGTTTTTTCTCTG